>Ga0172367_10004519_pt1 | contig 17299 bp, 17 predicted proteins | sample Lak10m_FD_114542 | JGI IMG/M metagenome (GOLD analysis project Ga0172367, IMG submission 114542) | Freshwater microbial communities from Kabuno Bay, South-Kivu, Congo - kab_022012_10m | ecosystem: Environmental > Aquatic > Freshwater > Lake | place: Democratic Republic of the Congo: South-Kivu...
CCGAAGTTGTGGCCGCCGCAGTGAGTCGCGCCCGCTTGACGACTTGGGCATCGATCCGCAGTGGTCTTGCCATGCCCCGACTCTGCCTCAGTTCGTCTCATCTTGAAAGCGAATTAGAATTAGACGGGCATTCGGAGCCGGACGCGCAAAGCCGGCTTGGAAGCCAGCGCTCCCGCTGCGCAGGCGACTCACAAATACTTCTCCGCCCAGTCCGGCGTGCAGGGGTGCCCGGCGATGAAGTCGGTGAACCACGGCTCCGGGTCGGCGCGGAACTCCCAGTCGCGGTCGCGCCAGGTGAAGCGCAGCACGGCGGCGTGCAGGGCCTGGCAGGGCAGGATGAGCCTGGCGCGCTGCTCCGCCGTGAGCTGGCGCAAGACGAAGTCGAGGTAGAGCCGCTCGTCGCCGCCGTAGAGCTTGTCGCCGACGAGCGGGTGGCCGAGGTGCTGGAGGTGGATGCGAATCTGGTGCTTGCGCCCGCTGTGGGGGCGGACGCGCAGCACGGTGAAGTCTCCCTCCGTGCGCGTGAACCGCTGCTCCACGGCAAACTCCGTCTTCGACACCGCGCCGTCGGGACGCACGCAGTCCTTGATGGCGATGATGGCCTGCTCGTCCTTGCCCAAGGCGGCTTCACACGTCACCGAGTCGGCAGCGAAGTGCCCGTGCGCGATGGCGAGGTATTCCTTTTCCACGCGGCGTTGGGCGAAGAGTTTTTTCAGCACGGCGTCCGCCTCCGGGCTTTTCGCCACGAGGATGACGCCGCTGGTCTCGCGGTCGAGGCGGTTGACGAGATGCGCGGAGACGGGGTCGCCGAGGTGCAGGCGCACACGGCTGATGAGGCTGGAGTAAACGTCGCCCTTGGTGGGATGGCAGACGAGGCCGGCGGGCTTGTTGATGGCCAGCAGGTCGGCGTCTTCGTGGAGGATGGGGAACAGTTCGGCCACCGGTCGAGTTTTGAACCACTGACGGGCACTGACCAGCACTAATCCGCGGTTGGGAACTCGCAACCTGCCGACGCACTTTGCACTTTGAAGCCGCACCCGCCGCCGTATCATCCGCCGCCGTGAAACGAACCGTGCTCATTCCCGTGCTGCTGCTGGCGGCGTTCGCGGCCACGCGCTGGCCGGGGATGATGCCGCTCAACTTCAGCGTGGCCTACGGACTGGTGTTTTGCGCGGGGGCCTTCCCGCGCCGATTGCCGTGGTGGGCGGTGCTGGGCACGATGCTGGCGACGGATGTGGGCTTGAACCTGTTCTACTACCACACCGTTCCTTTCAGCGATTACCAGGCGGTGAACTACCTGGCCTACGCGGGCATCTTCGGGCTGGGGCGGCTGTTCGCGCGGCACGCGGCGACGTGGCAGCACGTCTTTGGCGGGCTGCTCGGTGCGATTGTCTTTTATCTCATCACCAACACGGCGGCGTGGCTCGAGAATCCCGCCTACGCGAAAAACTTCACGGACTGGCTGCGCGCGCTGACCACCGGCACCAGCGGCTGGCCGGAGACTTGGACGTTTTTCCGCAACACGCTCCTGAGCGGCGGACTGTTCGCCGGCCTCATCAGCGCGGCGCTGCAATCGGTCGAGGCGAAGGAGCCGGAGCCGGAGGAGGAGAAGGAACCGGAAGCTGCGCCGGAACCCGCACCGGAGGAGGCGAAGTGAAGGAGGCCCGAAGACCACGCATTGGAATCCTGAACCAAAGGCAGGAAACCCAAAGATTAGGGGCGGACAAAGATTCCCGAGCTTATCTTTGTCCGCCCCTAATCTTTGGGTCTTCTTCTTTTCTTTGGAAGGGAGCCGGCACGCGCTGAAGCCATGACCATCCGTCCCGCCACGCGCGCCGACTGCCCGGGCATCCTCGCCATCTACAACGACGCGGTGCTGACCACGACGGCGACCTACGATTACGAGCCGCGCACGCTGGCGCAGCGCGAGGAGTGGTTCGACCAGCACGCGCGCGATGGCTTCGCGGTCTTCGTGGCGGAGGATGACGCGGGCCGCATCGTCGGCTGGAGCGCGTTGAACCCGTATCACGCGCGGCCCGGCTACCGGTTCACCTCGGAGAACTCGGTCTACATCGCCGCCGGCCAGCGCGGGAAAGGATTGGGCAAGCTGCTCCTCGCCCCGCTGATTGACGCCGCGCAGAAGCGTGGCCTGCACGCCATCATCGCGGCGATTGACGCGACGAACGAGGTGAGCATCCGCCTCCACGCGCGGTTTGGCTTCGTGCCGGTGGGCCACTTCAAACAGGTGGGCTACAAGTTTGACCGCTGGCTGGACGTCATCTACATGGAGCGGCTGCTGGAATGAGCCGCGTTTCGGACGGCCCGCGTCAATCCGCCTTGGTCTCGGACACCGGCACGACGCGCTCCACCCTTTGCTCCACCGCCACGCGGGAGGTTTCCATCTTGATGTAGTGGAGGATGACCGGCGCGAGGATCATGCCCGGCACGCCCATGAGCCGCTCGCCGATGATGAGGCCCAGCAGCGTCATCCACATCGGGTTTTGGATGCGCTTGCCGATGATCTTGCTGTTCAGGAAATACTCGAGCTTGTGGATGACCACGAGGAAGGCCAGCGCGCCCAGCGCGTGCTGGAGGTCCACCGTGAGGCCCACGCAGACGATGAGGGTGTTGCTCAGGATGTTGCCCAAGATGGGCAGCAGGCCGCAGAGAAACGTCACCACGATCAACAACTGCCAGTAGGGATACCCGACCGCCGCGAGGAAGATGCCCGTGAACACCGTGTTGATGGACGAGATGATGATCTGCGCGCCCATCACGGTGTGAAAGCTCCTGTAGAACAGCTCGAAGCGGTTGGCGATCTCGTCGGCGGACATCGAGTAGAGGTTGTTCTTCAGCGTGTGCTTGTCGCGGTCAATGACGATGGCCGCGTTGTGGAACAGGCTGATCGCCACCACCATGCCGATGATGACGAACGCCACCTGCCGCAGCAGGGTCGTGCCCGCCAGCCCCACCAGCCCGAACCGCTCCGCCACCTCGCCCTTCACCAGCACCAGCAGCCCGTGCAGGTCCGTGAACGGCAGCTCGAAGCCCAGCTTGATGGCGACTTCGGCCAGGCGCGGGATCAGCCGGCCGGCGATCTCCGGCGCGGCCACCACGGACTTCGTGCCAAACAGCACGAAGCCCACGCAGATGCCCGTCACCGTCACCAGCAGCATCGCCACCGCGAAGTTCTTGCTGCGGCCCTTCCACCGGAAGACGTTCAGCGCGAAGAACGAGAACAGCACCGTCAGCAGCGGCGTCGCCAGCCCCATCGCCGCCACGAGGACCAGCAGCAGGAACATGAAACCGAACGAGATGCGCGTGGGCTGGGTCATTTGCTGGCCGCGAAGGTAGCAGGGCCGGGCACGGGGGACACGCTATAAATCAGGAGGGAAATTCCCCGTGCGCGCGGACGACGGCAGGCCCGGCCCCACCGCGCGCCGGTTCAATAGCCGCCTGTCCCGGCGGCGGCTTTCGCCGGCTCGATCAGCTCGATCTCGTAGCCCTCCGGCGCGTCAACGAACGCGAAGCCCCCGCCGCTCTCCTTCATCGTCGGCCCGTCGGAATTACTTCAGCCCGTGCGCGGCGAGGTGCTGGCCGAACGCTGCGAGGCTGTCCACCGAAAAGGCCAGATGCGTCAGGTCCGGCTGCACCTGCACCGGCCCGCTGGACGGGAAGTAACAGATTTCCACCGTCTCCTCGCTCTGCGGGGCCTTGAGGAACACCAGCTCCGAACCGCGCGGCGACTTGTGCCGGCGCACCTCGTCGAGGCCGAGAACCTCCCGGTAGAACTTCACCGTGCGCTCGATGTCGTTCACGCGATAGCGGGTGTGGAGCAGCTTGCTGACTTTCATGGCGGGGAAGGTGGCAGGAAGCCAGCGGGTGATTCAACCAAACTCCGCAGCCGGAGCGACCGATGGGGAGTGGCCGAAAGATGGGTGAAGTCATGACCGGATGAATCCATTCACCCGATGGTTAGAATATCCTCCAGCCTGTTGCGCTTCCCAACCAACGCCCATTTTCGACTCCTTCCGCCTCTTTCGGCCTCAGGGACTGCTGCTTCAGATTCAGGGCTGGAGCAGACCGTCGTGCAGCCAGTTCAGCCCGGCTTCACCGCGGCGACAACGATGGTGCGGCCCAGCAGCATGTCGGGGTGGTTCATCGCGCGCACGAGCGGGGCGTTCTGCGCGTCAATGGTGCGATACTTGGCGACCTCGCGCCGATACGCCAGCGCGCCGAAGAGGCGGATGAGCGGATACCAGAACACGAGCTTGGCGATGGCGGAGCGCTGCGGCTTGTCCACCGTCCACGCCACGCGCTCGAAGCCCGCGTCCATCAGCGCGTGCGCGATGTAGAAATAGGAGACCGGATTGATGTGGCCGCCGGTCGAGAAGAGATCGCCGTGCTTCACCGGCAGCGGGCCGAAAAGGTTCCAGTAGCCGAACCAGAGGAAGCGCAGGCGCGAGTTGAGGTTGAGGATGTTCGGCGTCGTCAGCACGCACATCCCGCCCGGCTCCAGCACGCGGAAGAACTCGCGCAGCGTCTCGCGGAAGTGCTCCAGGTGCTCGATGACCTCGGTCGCGGTGACGAGGTCGAAGGCGTTCGCGGCGTAAGGCAGCGGCTGGGTGTTCAGGTTGGCGATCTCCACGCGCTGGCCGCGCAGGGCCATCAGCTTGTCCGTGTAATCGCACGCGGACGACTCCACGCCGAACCGCTCATGGACGCGGCGGATCAACTCTCCCGTGCCCGCGCCGACGTCAAGATGCTTGCGGAAGGGCTTCTTGGCCGCGCGCGGTTCCGCGAGGCGAAGGACGGCGGCGTAAATGTTCGGGGTGCTCATGTCAGGCGCGCGGATAGTTCACGCTTCGGAGCGCGCTGAAAAGCAAAAGGCAGGCGCGGGGCCTGCCTTTGCGGGAGGGCTGGAACGGGACTCAGGCCTTCGCGGCCTTGCCCTTGCGCTCCGGCTTGGCCTCGGCGGCGGGCGCGGTGGCCTCGGTCGCACGGCTCTTGCCGCGCTTCTCGGTCACGGGCGCGGCGGGCGCGGCGACGACCTCGGGCGCGGGCAGCGGGTTGCTGCTCTTGATGACGACCTTGAGCGTGGTCTGCACGCCGTGGTGGAGGCGCATCTCGACCTCGTGGTCGCCGACGCCCTTGATGGGCTTCTCAATGTGAATCTTGCGCTTGTCGAGCGCGACATCGAACTGCTTCTTCAGCTCGTCGGCGATGGTGCCGTTGGTGACGCTGCCGAACATCTTGCCGTCGTCGCCGGTCTTCACGGCGATGATGAGCGTCATCTTGCCGAGGCTCTTGGCCAGCTCGGTCATGGCGTTCAGTTCGTGCGCCTCGCGCTCGGCGCGGCGCTTCTGGAGGGCTTCGAGCCGCTTCTTGTTGCCCTGCGTGAGGGGAATCGCGAAGCCCTGCGGGAGCAGGAAGTTGCGGGCGTAGCCGGGATTGACCTTCACCGAGTCGGATTCCGCGCCGAGACCGATGATGGGGTGGGTGAGAATGACTTCAACTTTGGCCATAAAAAGCAGTGTTCAGTAAGCAGTGTTCAGTGATCAGAAGGGGACATCGTCGCCTTGAGGCGGCTCGTCAGAACCGGGGTCGGCGGGCGGAGCACTGGCGGCGGGACGGGCAGGGCGCGCGGCAGGGGCGGACGAAGCAGCGGGTGCGCCGCCACCACCGGCGGCGTCGCGGTTGCCGCTGTCGAGGAAGGAGAAGGCTTCGAGGACGACGCCGAGCCGGCTGCGCTTCTGGCCGGTCTGCTTGTCGTCCCACTGGTCGAGCTTGAGGCGGCCCTCGACGAGGACGGGGCGGCCCTTGCGGAGATACTGGCCGATGACCTCGGCCTGCTTCCCGAAGGCGTCCACGTCCACAAAGGTGACTTCCTCGCGCTTCTGTCCATCATCGCCGGTCCAGTTGCGGTTGATGGCGAGGCCGAACTTCGCGATGGCCGTTCCCTTCGGGGTGTAGCGCAGCTCGGGGTCGCGCGTCAGGTTCCCGGCGAGGATGACTTTGTTGAAGTTGGCCATACGCGGCGGCGGTGGAGGTTACTTCTTCTCGGCCTTCTCAGGGACCGGCACGGGCGCGTTCGTGAACGAGACGCGGAACACGTCGGCGCTCAGCGCGAACTTTGCCCGCAGCGGCGCGAGGGTGGCGGGCGCGGCCTCGAAGATGACGTTCACGTAGAAGCCGGAGGAGTGCTTCTTGTCGGCGACGCGCGCGAACGGGCGCTTGTCCATCTTCTGGACGGTTTCGACTTTGCCGCCGGCGGCGTTGATTTCCGCGCGCACCTTCTCGATGAGGTCGGTCACGCCTTCTTCTTTGCCCGCAGTGTTCAAGATGAACAGGCCTTCGTAACGATTCACGGTTTGTCTTTCTGCTGGGGCTGGCTGTTGACCGGCCCGTTAAACTGACTCATTGCCTTCTGGATGCCGGCTCCGAGCCAGCACCCGATTTGTTCGCCCGCCTGCGCGAGCACCCGCGCGAACAAGTCCTGCTCGTCCGCGCCAAATTTGCCGAGCACATGCCCGGTGATTTCCCGCACCGCCGCATCGCGCCGGCCGATGCCGATCCGCAACCGCGGATACTCGCGCGTGGCGAGGTGCTGCTCCACGGACTCGAGTCCGTGATGCCCGCCGCTGCTGCCACTCGACCGCAGCCGGAGTTCGCCCAGGGGCAAATCCGCATCGTCCACCGCCACCAGCACCTGCGCCGGGGGCACGCGGTAAAAACCGCTGACCGCACCGACCGCTTCGCCGCTCAAATTCATGAACGTCTGCGGCTGCACCAGCAGCACGCGGCGTCCGTCGCGCTCGGCCCTTGCCACCCGCGACTGGAACTTGCGTTCCGTTTCCCAGTTCGCCCGCCACTGCTGCGCCAATCGCTCGACCAGCAGGAACCCGGCGTTGTGACGCGTCTGGGCGTAATCCGCGCCCGGATTGCCCAACCCCACGATGAGATACAAATTCTCCATGCGCGGGGACGGGCCATGCGCCCGGGCTTACTTCTTCTTCTCGGCGGGCTTTTTCTCGTCCGCTTTCTTGTCGCCTTCCTTCGCCTGCGCGACGCCCTCCTTGCCCTCTTCCTTCTTCTCTTTGATCATCTCGGGCTGGGCCGGGGCGTCGGTGGCCGCAGCGGCGGCTGCGGTTTCTTGAGCCTCAGTAATCGGCGCGGCGACGGCTAGAACGGTGAGTTCCTTGTGGCCGAGGATTTCGCAGCCAGCGGGTGCAACGAGGTCGCCAAGGTGAATGGCCTTGCCGATTTCCAGCGCGGACACATCCACCGTGATGACCTCGGGCAAATCCTTCGGCAGCGCGCGGACCTTGAGGCGGAACATGACGTGCTCGAGCACGCCGCCGCCGGTCTTGACGCCCACGGCCTCGCCGGTGGACTCGACCGGCACGTTGATGGTGACCTTTTCGGTCGGGGCCACCTCGTGGAAATCCACATGGAGAATGTGGCCGGAAACGGGGTGGTGCTGAATCTCCTGCACGAGCGCGAGGCGCTGCGGACGCTGGTCGCCCTTCACGGCGAGGTCCACGAGGATGTTCTCGCTGGCGTGGTGGGCGATGGCGTCGCCAAACTCGCGGGAGTTGAGCTCGAGGTTCTGCGGCGGCGCGAGGCGGCCGTAGATGACCGCGGGGATGACGCCGGTGGAACGGAGGGCTTTAACAGCGGAGCGCCGGGCCGCAGAGCGCGGCTGCGCATTCATGGCAACAGATTTCATGTCAGATTCTACTTCGGAACGGCGGGCTGATTCATTCAGCTCGTCCGTCCGCCCTTAAATTCAAAGAGCGAGGTCACCGACGAATTACTGTGAATTCGCTTGATGGCTTCGCCCAGCAACGCCGCCACGGACAGTGTCTTGATCGGCACCCTGTCCAGGGCAGGGCGGAGGACCGTATCAGTCGTGATGAGTTCGTCAATCTTTGAATTTCGCAGGCGGTCTATGCCCATCGGATTGAGGATCGCGTGCGAAACGCAGGCGTAAATCTTCTTGGCCCCCTTGCGTTTCAGGAGCTTCGCGGCGGAGGTCAGCGTGCCCGCCGTCTCGGTCAAATCGTCCACGAGCAGGATGTTCCGGCCCCGGATTTCGCCGATGACCGCCATGGACTCGACCTCGGTCGCGCTCTTGCGCCGCTTGGCCACGATGGCCAGCCCGCCGCCAAGCACCTCGGAGTAGGCGTGCGCCATCTTCAACCCGCCCACGTCCGGGCTGACCACCACCAGGTCGGCCAGGCCGAGGGACTTGATGTAGTCATACATCACCGGCGCGGCGTAGAGATGGTCCACCGGGATGTCGAAGAAGCCCTGAATCTGCTGCGCGTGCAGGTCCATCGTGAGCAGGCGGTTCGCGCCGGCGGCGACGATGAGGTTGGCGACGAGCTTGGCCGTGATGGGCACGCGGGGCTGGTCCTTGCGGTCCTGCCGCGCGTAGCCGTAGAAGGGCATGACAGCCGTGATGCGCTTGGCGCTGGCCCGGCGCAGCGCGTCAATCATGATGAACATCTCCATCAGATGGTGGTTCGTCGGCGGGCTGGTGGACTGGACCACGAACACGTCCTCGCCGCGCACGTTCTCGTCAATCTTCACGAACGTCTCGCCGTCGGGGAACGCGTCCACCGTGCACGCGCCCAGCGGCATGTTGATGGAGTCGCAAATCGCCTGCGCGAGGGGCCGGTTGGAAGTGCCGCTGAAGATTTTCACGAGTGCGCGGTGCCGGTTTGGATTTGGTGGAACAAAAAACCGCCTCGGCGGCGGCAAAATTGTGCGCGGACTGTAACAACGAGGTCACGAGTGGCAAGCCCGAAGCCGCCTTTGAAAATCCTGGCCTTTTCCGTTCGCAGTTCATTCCAGCGGAGCAGTCCAGTGCGACAGGTGCCAGGCGATGACCCGTTGGCCGCGGAAACCTTCCCCCACTTGCCTCCCCCCTCGCCCTCTCCTACCTTCCGCGCCGCATGTCGAAGCCGTCGCCCGCCAACTTCATCCGCCTCCGGGGCGTGCGGCACAACAACCTCAAGGGCTTCGACCTCGACCTGCCGCTGGGCAAACTCATCGTCGTCACCGGCCTCAGCGGCTCGGGCAAAAGCTCGCTCGCCTTCGACACGCTCTACGCCGAGGGCCAGCGCCGTTACATCGAGACCTTCTCGCCCTACGCGCGGCAGTTCTTCGACCGCATGGACAAGCCCGCCGTGGACAGCATCGAGGGCATCCCGCCGGCCATCGCCATCGAGCAGCGCAACGCCGTCCGCACCACGCGCAGCACCGTCGGCACCATGACGGAAATCTGCGACCACCTGAAAGTCCTCTGGCCGCACCTGGCGACGCTGCATTGCCGGAAGTGCGGGAAGCCGGTGGAGAAGGAACCGCCGCAACGGGTGTGGGAGCGGGTTAATGCGGAATGCGGAATGCGGAATGCGGAATGTCTGGTGACGTTCGACCTCGCGCTGTCCGAGAAGCTCTCGCTGAAGGAATCGCTCGAACTGATAACCAAGCAGGGCTACCAGCGGCTGCTGGTGAACGGCGAAACCGTGCGAGTCGAGGACGCCGCTTCCCATTCCGCATTCCGCATTCCGCATTCCGCATTAACGGTGGTCCAAGACCGCCTCAAAATTGAGTCCGCCAACCGCGCCCGCTTCATCGAAGCCTGCGAGCAAGCCTACCACTTCGGCAAAGGCCGGCTCGCCGTGCGATTCATCGAGCCGGCCGCCGCCACTCCGCACTCCGCATTCCGCACTCCGCATTTCTTCTCCAACCGCTTCCACTGCGCCGCCTGCGACCTCGACTACCGCGAGCCGTCCCCCGCGCTCTTCAGCTTCAACCACCCCGTCGGCGCGTGCCCGGCGTGCAAGGGCTTCGGCCGCGTCATCGGCATTGACTACGAGCTGGCGATTCCCGACCGCTCGCTCACCTTGGCCGCCGGCGCGGTGAAGCCGTGGCGCACCGGCACCGGCGCGGAGTCGCTGGCTGACATGGCGAAGTTCTGCAAGAAACTCGGCGTGCCGATAGATGTGCCGTTCCGTGACTTGAGCGCCGAGCACCAGCGCTGGGTCATTGATGGCGACCCCGGCTACGATTCCAGCGACCCCGCGAACTCCTGGCCGAAGAAGTGGTATGGCGTGAAAGGCTACTTCCGCTGGCTGGAGAGCAAGAGCTACAAGATGCACGTCCGCGTGCTGCTCTCGCGTTACCGCAGCTACACGAAGTGCGCCGCGTGCGATGGGAAGCGGCTGCAACCGGAGGCGCTGCTCTACCAAACCCCCGTAGGTGACGACGTAAGGAGTCTCCATTCAAACGCGGAACGCGGAGTGCGGAACTCGGAAACGAAGTCAGAGACTCCTCACGTCGTCTCCTACCCGCGTCTCACCCTCGCCGACTTCTACGCCCTCCCCGTCAGCCGCGCCCTCGCCGTCATCACTGTCCTGCACGAGCGCCTTTTCCCCAACTCCCATCTCCTATCTCCCATCTCCCACGCCCTCGAAGAGGTGCGTTCCCGCCTCCGCTTCCTCGCCGAGGTCGGCCTCGGCTATCTCACGCTCGACCGTGCCACGCGCACGCTCTCTGGTGGTGAGACCGAGCGCGTGAACCTCACCACCTGCCTCGGCACGCGCCTGGTCAACACCCTCTACGTCCTCGACGAGCCGAGCGTGGGCCTGCACCCGCGCGACACCGCGCGCCTCGTCGCCATCCTCCAGCGCCTCCGCGACCTCGGGAACACCGTCCTCGTCGTCGAGCACGAAGCCGCCGTCATGCGCGCCGCCGACCAGATTGTGGACCTCGGCCCCGGCCACGGGGAGACGGGCGGGGAACTCGTCTTTCAGGGAACGCTGGCGGAGTTGGAGAAACATCCCGCCTCGCTCACGGGCGCGTATTTGAGCGGGCGGAAGCAAGTCGGAGCAGGTGAGAAAGCGAGAAAGTGTGAAAGTGAGCAGGCGGGCGAGCGACCACAGCCTTCCGGCTCACTTTCTCACCCGCCCACTTTCTCACCTGCCCACTTTCTCACTCTCTCCGGCGCAAGCGCCCACAATCTCAAGAACCTCACCATCTCCATCCCTCTCGCCCGCTTCGTCTGCCTCACGGGCGTCAGTGGATCCGGCAAGTCCACCCTCGTCCGCGACTGCCTGCTGCCCGCGCTCCAAGCCAAGTTGCAAGCCGCACAAGCCGTCGCCAAAGCCTCCGACCGCCTCGACACCTCCGACTCCACCGACGATTCCCCTTCCGAAGCCCCATCTCCCATCTCCCATCTCCTATCTCCTCTCCGTCTCACCGGCGCGGAACACCTCACCCGCGCCCTCCTCGTTGACCAAACCTCCCTCGGCAAAACCCCACGCTCGAACCCCGCTGTCTATATCGGCGCGTTCGACCACCTCCGCGACCTCTTCGCCGCCACGGAACTTGCCCGGCAACGCGGCCTGAACAGCAGCGCCTTCAGCTTCAACTCCGCCGTCGGCCAGTGCGACCGCTGCCGGGGCGCGGGCTTTGAGAAGATTGAAATGCAGTTCCTCAGCGACGTGTTCATCAAGTGCCCGGCGTGCGAAGGGCGGCGGTATCGCGGGCATGTGCTGGAAGTCCGGGTGGAGGCAGCGGGGAAAGTGATTAGTGAGGAAGTAATTAGTAAGAAGTCACCGAAGCGCGCTGGCTCGAAGTTCTCACTAAGCACTCCATCACTAATTACTAATTACTCTTGGTCCATCGCCGACCTCCTCGCCGCCAGCGTGGACGAATCCCTCGCCTTCCTCGCCGCGCTGCCGGACTCCAAACCCGCCGCCCGCGCCGCCGCCGCGCTGCGTGTGTTGCAGGAAGTCGGCCTCGGCTACCTGCGCCTCGGCCAGCCCATCAACACCCTGAGCGGCGGCGAAAGCCAGCGCCTCAAACTCGCCGCGCACTTGGCCGAATCCGTAGGAGACGACGTGAGGAGTCTCACTTCAAAAACCACCGTGGACGAAATCCGTGCCTGGGCCGAGTCACGCGGACGCAACGCGAAACCCCAAACCCGAAACCCGAAACCAGAACAGAGACTCCTCACGTCGTCACCTACCTTGTTCATCTTCGACGAGCCGACGACCGGCCTGCACTTCGACGACGTGCGCGTGCTCGTCGCCGTCTTCCAACGGCTCGTGGACGCGGGCCACACCGTTCTCGTCATCGAGCACAACCTCGACGTCATCCGCGCCGCCGACTGGCTCATTGACCTCGGCCCCGAGGCCGGCGACGCCGGCGGCGAACTCGTCATCGCAGGAACGCCGGAGCAGGTCGCCGAGTGTGAGCGCAGCTACACGGGAACTGCTTTGCGGGCGTCAGTTTGATCAAAACCTCGCTGGACAGTGTTGATTCGAGGCGATTAAGTTACCTCGACGATGAGACCCAGCTACAAACGCCAAATCAGGTGTTGGTTGGCGTTCTGGACTAAAGTTGGTGCCCTCTTTCTTGTGACATTGGCCTGGCTCTCGGTAGCAGCGACGGCGCACAAGCAGGCGACGGTGGCGCGCGAAATTTCGTTGGCCGCGTTGGAGGATGCAATTCGATCAGGACTGATCCGGGCCTGGCCGATTCAGGAGCCCAGAGTGGCAGTTTCGTCAACGGCAGGTGCCGGCGTAGCCTCGACGTCCTCGAGCTCGTCTTCGTCCAGCGAAGCCATAACGGTTTTAACTCCGGGCGGTGGAGGCCCCGCCCAGGTTGCCAACCCCACTCCACAGCTTGGCCTGACACTTACTCGAGACGGAACCGGCGCAAAAACGCTAACCTCACCTTGCGCGACGGGATACAATTACTATCTGGAGGCTTCGCTGGATCTGCGCACCTGGACGCGCGTTAGCACGACCACATCCACGAGCACCCAAGTGGCCTTTGGAGTTGCTGAAAGTCCCACGCTTGTCCGGGTGTTCTACCGGTTGTCGGGGGATGCACCACCCTCAGTTCCTCCTCCCCCCGATACGAAAGTGGGAGATACCGTCATTTTCGTATCCCCCACAACGGGCAACATGGTTAGCCCTGCCGGGCGTGTCTCGCCGGTGGTGACTAACGAGGCTTCGTTGAAGGCGTCGGTCAGGTGATCTACGACCTTCTATGAAGCGTGGCGGAGACTTTGCAAAGCCGATGGCGGCGGTAGCCGGTTGGAGACTGAGATCGCTCGCCGTCGGTGTCATTGCTCTTGCGCTGGCGGTGATGGCGGAGGAGGAGCCTTCCAGCCAAGTCTTGACCGCAGTTTCTTCAACCACATTGAGCGGCTACGTGTCCACTTCAGCCCATTGGAATCCAGGTTCAACACCAACGGAACAGCAGACTCCGGGCGTAAACTTTCTTGGCTTCACGAACGGCAACGCCCAAGTGCAGATGCGCGTTTTGTCAGGGAGAACCAACCGGCTGGAAGTTTCCACGAATCTGGTGACGTGGGAGATGGTCGGCACGTTTGTGGTGCCTAGTGCGGTTGGGGGCAGCGCGGTTACCACCAACGCGTTCCTGACCCACACGAACGCAGCGCAGCTTCCTTGCTTCTATTATCGGCTGGTTGAGTTGCCTTGAACTCCTGACCTTCTGGTGAAGTTTCCTAAGTGATGTTCCATCCTCCCGCTGATTCTCCCGCTGCCGAGGACGCCATCTGCATCCACGGCGCACGGCACCACAACCTCAAGAACCTCTCACTCGCCATTCCGCGCGGGAAGTTCGTGGTGGTCACCGGCGTGAGCGGCAGCGGCAAGAGCACGCTCGCTTTCGACCTCATCTTCGCCGAGGGCCAGCGGCGCTTCCTCGACGCGATGAACGCCTACGCGCGGCAGTTCGTGGAGCAGATGGCGCGGCCGGACGTGGACCTCATCACCGGCATCCCGCCCACGGTCAGCATCGAGCAGCGCAACTCGCGCGGCGGCGGCAAGTCCACCGTCGCCACCGTCACGGAGATTCACCACTTCCTGCGCCTGCTCTTCGCCAAGCTCGGCACGCAGTTCTGTCCGCAGTGCAACGTCCCCGTCACCGGCCAGACGCGCGACGCGCTGGCGGCGAACTTACAGAATGAACTCAAGCAGCGCGGCGACCTGCTGCTGCTCGCGCCCGTGGTGAAGAACAGGAAGGGCTTCCACAGCGAAGTCGCGACGTGGGCCGCGAAGAACGGCTACGCTGAACTTCGCGCGGACGGAAAGATGTTCCGCACGGACGAGCCGTTCCGCCTCGACCGCTTCAAGGAGCACGACGTGGAAATCGTGGTGGGTGTGCTGGAGAAAGGGAGTGCACGAACTGGTCTGGGGAGCGCGCCCGCCCCGGGCGCAGTTTCCCGCGCCCTCGCGGGAAACTCCGTAGCGCGCGGAAAACCCGACACCGTTCCGACTTCGCCCGCTCCCAACCAGCCGACGGGGGCGTCGGCTGGTGCGCCCGAGGCGGGCGCGCTCCCCCAGCGCACTCCGCAGCAGCTCATTGACGAGGCGCTCAAGCTCGGCCACGGCACGCTTTACGCGCTGGACAACCACCGCCAGCTCACCGTCCACAGCACCGAGCGCGCTTGTCCGCAGTGTCACGCCAGCCTCGCCGCGCTCGACCCGAAGAACTTTTCCTACAACTCCGCGCAAGGCTGGTGCCCGAAATGCCGCGGCTTCGGCGAACTGTTCTACATCCCCGACGTGGAGCGCGGTGCGAACGCGGACTCGGTCGAGGAAAGTTGGTGGAGCTGGGCGCAGGAGCGGGAGGTCTGTCCAGAGTGCAGCGGCGCGCGGCTGAATCCCGTGGCGCGGGCGGTGCGCCTCGTTGTAGGAGACGACGTGAGGAGTCTCACTCCAAAGTCCGCAGCTTTCCCGAAGAAGCCAAAGTCAGAGACTCCTCACGTCGTCTCCTACGGGAGGACGATTGACTTCTTCTCCACCGCGAATGTGGACGCCGCGCTCGCCTATTTCACCACGCTGAAGCCCATCGGTCGCGATGCCGACATCGCGCGCGACATTCTGCCGGAGCTCCGCGAGCGGCTGAAGTTCCTGAGTGAAGTCGGCCTCGGCTACCTCCAGCTTGGCCGCAGCGCGCCGACGCTTTCCGGCGGCGAAGCGCAACGGATGCGCCTGGCCGCGCAGCTCGGCTCGAACTTGAGCGGCGTCCTCTACGTGCTCGATGAGCCGACCATCGGCCTGCACGCGCGCGACAACGCCCTGCTGCTTGGCGCGCTCAAGCAGCTCCAGTCGCGCGGCAATTCGCTGCTCGTGGTCGAGCACGACGAAGACACCATGCGCCACGCGGACTGGGTGATTGACCTCGGCCCCGGTGCGGGCGTGAAAGGCGGCGAAGTGATCGCCAGCGGGACGTTGAAGGAGTTGTTGCGACACGGGGAAAGCATCACCGGCCAGCAGCTCCGCGCGCAGGAGGGGAAGAAGTATCCGAGTCGCGGCGAGCGGCGAGCGGTGGCAGGTGAGAAAGTGGGAAAGCGGGAAAGTGAGAGGACGGCCGGACGCGCGCGGGGTGTCGGCACTCCTGCTCACTCTCCCACTTTCTCACCTGCCAACTTTCTCACTCTCTCCGGCGCGGCCACGCACAACCTCAAGAACCTCACCGTCCGTTTCCCGCTGAACCGCTTCGTCGCCGTCACCGGCGTGAGCGGCAGCGGCAAGAGCACGTTGATTCGCGAGTGCCTGCTGCCCGCTGTCCAAGCCGCACTCGCCAAGCCGAGCAATGCTCGGCGCTCCGCCCCAGACGCCAGACGCCAGACGCCATCCTCTCTCCGCCTCACCGGCGCGGAACTTCTCTCCGCCGTTTACGAGGTGGACCAATCCCCCATCGGCCGCACGCCGCGCTCGACGCCTGCGACCTACGTTGGCTTCTTCGACGACATCCGCGCGCTGTTCGCGCAGGTGCCGGAGGCGCGGATGCGCGGCTACGGGCCGGGGCGGTTCAGCTTCAACAGCCCGGCAGGGCGTTGTCCCGGCTGCGACGGCGCGGGCGAGGTGAAGCTGGAAATGAACTTCCTGCCGCCCGCCTACGTGCGCTGCGAAGTCTGCAACGGCCTGCGCTTCAACCCCGAGACGCTCGATGTGCTGTTCAACGGGAGGAACATCGCGCAGGTGCTGGACTTGAGCGTGGCCGAAGCGCTGGAGTTCTTCGCCGCGCAGAAGCGCATCCGCCGCCCGTTGGAAGCCTTGCGCGACACCGGCCTCGACTACCTCAAGCTCGGCCAGACCAGCCCGACCTTGAGCGGCGGCGAGGCGCAGCGCGTGAAGCTGGTGACGCATTTGCTTGGCGGCTTGAAGGACGGCCCCGACACGCTCCCAATCCCGAAACTCCAAACCCGAAACTCCAAACTCTTCATCCTCGAAGAACCCACCATCGGCCTGCACATGAGCGACGTGCAGCGGCTCGTGGCCGTGCTGCAACGCCTCGTGGACGCGGGCCACAGCGTCATCGTCATCGAGCACAACCTCGATCTCATCGCGGAGGCGGACTGGGTGATTGATCTCGGCCCGGAGGCGGGTGACGCGGGCGGGCACCTAGTTTGCGAAGGCACGCCGGAGGAAGTGGCGCGGTGCGGGCGGTCGCACACCGGGAAGTTCCTGCGCGGGCTGGTCGGCAGGAGCGGAAGAAGTAATTAGTGGTTAGCAATTAGTCCCGCGTGGCAGCCGGAGCAGGGCTGACTAATCACTAATCACTAACTACTCTCCCCCCCGTGAGCCTCGACTACGAAGAAATCATCGAAGGCGTGTCGGTCCTGCGTCGCGCGGCGGCGGGGCGGCACGAGGCGGTTTGCGAGGCGTTGCACGCGGCCTTCGCGGCCGCGCTCGCGGGCGTCGCCGTCGCGCGCCTGCTGGAGCCGCGTTCCATCGTGCAACTCACGCCGGGCACCTTGATCCGGCCCGATCTGGCGCTCGTCACGGCGGCGACCGGCAAGCTCTGGCTGGCCGCCGAGGTCGTGAGTTCCACCGACCATCGCTGGGACACGGTGACCAAGAAGGAGCTTTACGAGAACTTCGCGGTGCCGCGCCTGTGGATGGTGGACCCGCGCTACGACAACGTGGAGGTCTATCACGGCAGCCCGCACGGCCTCGCGCTCCAGCACATTTACGCCGGGCGCGAGGTGCTCGCGGAGAAACTGCTGCCGGCGTTGCAGGTGACGGTGGCGGAGCTTTTCACCGCGTGCGCCGATAAAGCCGGCTCAAAAGATTTGTCAGAATAACTGTTGTGTTTGCGGGGAAAACCGTCAGGGTGCGCCCGCACTTAGATTGCTCGTAGTTTTAGCTAGGCATGGTGAATCGTCAGGTGAACGTGGTTCGGTGATGATTTGAAACCCGGTGTTCGGGAACAGTCGGCGAAGCAGGAGTGGTTTTAGTCATCA
>Ga0172367_10004520_pt1 | contig 17292 bp, 8 predicted proteins | sample Lak10m_FD_114542 | JGI IMG/M metagenome (GOLD analysis project Ga0172367, IMG submission 114542) | Freshwater microbial communities from Kabuno Bay, South-Kivu, Congo - kab_022012_10m | ecosystem: Environmental > Aquatic > Freshwater > Lake | place: Democratic Republic of the Congo: South-Kivu...
AAGGAGTTCCAGTTGTTGTCTAACACTTCGATCAGGTCGTAATTGGAAAGGTACTTCATCTCCTCCAGGGTGTAGCCATTCTCCCAGTCAGGATGAGCGATGGTGACAATCTCACTGGTAGGCCTGAGCAGATTGATGATGTGCTGCTTGTGGTGGATATTCTGAATGAGAGAGTAGTCAAACCACAAAACCCTTTTCGCCCCCAGCAGCATCTGGTGTTTTTTCCTCACGCCGAATCCATGTTCATAGACCGGGATGTAGTAGGGGGAATCTTTCTGGAATTCGGTGATATGCTGGTAATGGGAAAGGCAGCAAACCGAGTAGCCCAGTTTTTTATATTGCTCATAGCACTCCTGTTCCGTCCCCCTGCCGGAGGTGATGCCTGCCCAGCGTTTGGTGTGAAAATGAAAATTGGCACGGCGCCAGTGGCTGGAGTCGATATCACGGTAGGGATTGTACCACATCCCGCCCGTGAAGGGCTCCGGCTCTTCAAACTGGTAGATCGGAGCCAGAAAATAGATGATCATCTCCACCAGAAGAAGCAGTCCCAGGATCCATAGGATCCATGTCAGGAATCGTTTCAGGATTTTCATCAGGGGCCAAAGTTAAGACTATTCCCCATAGGATCATTTCGCTTCTCGCCATTTCACTATTTCGCTATTTTCTCAAAGCCAGAAACCAAGATTCAGAAAGAGCATTGGGCCGGAGGTGCTGAACAGGCTGAACATCTTACTGTTTCAGCGTCCCTCCTGCAACAATGCCCGGCAAAAGAGGGCGACTGATAAAGAAGCACAGAGGCATTTCATCCATCCGCCTAAAGAATTTTTGCCGTCTTTAACAGGAGGTGGCTTACCTTCAGTCCGCTTTTTCTCACGGCCTCCTGGTTGATCTCAAAACGGAGCTTATTCTCCTCAATGAAAAAGTTAATCAGGACCCCTTCCTCTCCGAATCCCTCCGTATCTCCAATGGTGATCACCGGCTTAGTGTTCAGGGAATTCAGGATGTAAGGAAGTGATTTCCCCATATTCCCGGCGATGAAAACCATATGGTAATACTCTTGAATATCAGGTGTTTTCTGATAAGAAACCACTGTTCTCCTCCCCTGGATCCTGACATCCTTCAGGAGTTCTGCCAACTGATCTCCGAAAGGATTCTCCCCGAGGATCAGGATGTTAAACGGTTTGGAAGTATCTTTCATGAGGGAATCCCCCGGCCACTCGATAAATCGTGTGAACCGCTCCATGAAACCGGCTTTGAGGAGGTATTCTGAGGTTTGTCCATGCAATATCCGGAGTGGAAGCAACTGACACAACAGAATCACTGCACAGAAGGTAAAAGAGATGAACCGTTTTTCCCCTTTCATTTGAACTCGCGATCTACTTACGGTTGTTTCGTTTAAAGTCAAAATGCCATGTCGCCTTCACCAGGAATGCCCGTTGTGGCTGCCTGTAACGATCGGGTTTCAGGTTCGAAGGATGATAATATTCTGTGTTCAGGATATTGTTCACGATAAGCTGAAGATCCAGCCCCTGACGGGTGAACCAGCTCAGGTTGCCGTTCAGGATAAAGGCGTCGTCAATCCAGGAAGAATAGATCAGGCCCCCATAGGGCTTGGGGGGATTTAACCGTTTCCCGTAATAATATCCACCCACATTCAGGTTCAGCACTTTACAAATGGCCCAGGTGACACCGGCATTGACCACATTCCGCGAAATTTCAGGGACCATGTTTCCATCCTGATCCCTGGGATCGTTGTATGTATAATATCCGAAAAAGCTGACTTTATTGACTTTCAGTGTCACCCCGGCTTCGATACCTGTCACATTCACCTGATCCTGGTTGATCCACCGCCAGTTGCCAAGGGTATCCACATATTCTGTTGTCAGCATTTTGCTTAACCAGTTCCGGTAAAGTGACACCTCCAGGTTCAATACCTTCCACAAGGTGTACGACAGGTATAACTCTGCCGCTTTCATCAGTTCGGGTTTCAGGTCATCATTCCCGATTCCGGCTGTATAATCCCATGGACGTGGGGCTCTAAAGGCCTCATTGTAGGAGATGCGTCCCGTGAAATGCCCTGCGTTGGCCACCAGTGCAGCCCTTGGGATAAACACGTCATGGTAATAACTGCTGAAATCCTGACGGACTCCTGCCATAAACTGAAAATAGCGAAGAAACCACACCTGTCCCTGCAGGTAGATGCTGAAGAGGTCATTGTCCAGTTTCACCGGAGTGCCGGGGGTGGGAGGATTGATATCCTGATCGCCGCTGTGCGTCTGGGAAAATGATTCAGCCACGGATTCATGTTCATAATTCACCCCGGCAATGAAATAGAGAAAGTCATTAGGATGGTAATTGAACTGGTTCTCGGCCCCCAGGAGCCAACCCGGCCTGAAATACCCTACCTGATCGCCTGCAAAGGCGCTGTCGGCTTTCAGTATATACCCTATGGTACTGTTCAGCACCGTCGAATTTCTTAAGTAGATCCGGGATGAATTGGACCAGGTTTTCTTCTTATCATAAGTATATCCCGCATAGGCGTTCAGGAACCAGATATTCCAGGTGGTGCCGTGATCGAGGTACTTGTCATCAATCGTTTTGTAAGCGGTGGTCCGTGAGGCCTGTTTTATCTGGGTGGTCACTCCGATGTTGAACTGACCGACATGAAAATAGGCATCGAGGGAATAATCGTTCTCGAAATTTTCCATATTGTCGGTCCAGTTATAATCCCCCTTGGCCTCCCGCAAATCCGCCTTCCCTGATGCCTTGTACATTCCGGAGAGCCTGAACCCGATATCGCGGGAAGGGTGGATCGTTTCATATCCAAAATCAAGGCTGTTCGTCCGGAAATTCCCCAATGAACCGGAAATGTGCCCCTTGTTAGCCTCTTCCGGTTTTTTTGTGATGATATTGACAATCCCTGATACTGCATTCGTACCATAAAGAGCCGAAGAGGGCCCATATACGATCTCTATCTGCTCCACATTGGAGAGGTTGTATTGTCCTCCTCCGTAATAGCCACCGGAATTCAGTTCATTGATCTGGATGCCGTCGACCAGCATCAGGGTAAGGTTGTTCTGACTTGGCAGACCCCGCATGAAACTATAGGAATTAAATCCGTTGATGTTCCTGAACTGAAATCCGGGGAGGTCGGCAAAAACCTGTTCCAGGGTAAAATACCCCCGCTTCCTGATCTGTTCAGCGGTAATGATCCGGATGGTTGCGGGAGCCTCTTTCCTTTTCTGAGACACCTTGGATGCGGTGAAGATCTCTACATTCATTAGCTCTTCCAGGGACATGTTCAGCATATCTTCCGCATGAATGGTATCCTGACCGGCCTGGGGAAACACAAAGGAAATTCCCGACAAGGAAAATAGCAGCAGAAGACGAAACCTGACGAAATTTCCGGCAGGGGTGGCACAGATCCGTCTCTTCATGTGGCGGTTTTTTTTCCTAAATTAAGAAATATTTGACAGAGGGACATTATTTCCTCCGTTTTTTTTGCACCCCGCATGTTTTATCCTTATTTTTAGCCTATTGAAAGAACCTGGCAAAATCCAATATTCAACACCCATGCTTAAAATAAGTTCAGGGTTTATTTCACACTTATCCATTAAAAACAAATTAATCCTCCTGGTTCTTTCAGTGTTGATCCTTGTGATTGTGATCTCCTTCAGCCTGGTGATCACGTGGGGGGTTATTGGTTTTAAAAAGGATCTGGAGACCAGCACACGGCTTTATTCAAAGGTGATCGGTGAATACTGCATTTCTCCCCTTGCCTTTGCTGATCATGAGGGAGCCCGGGAGATGCTGCTGAAGATCAAAGCCCTCCCGGAAATTTCCGGGGCGATGCTGTTCGACGAAAAGGATTCACTGATTGCCATGCATTCAAAGGAGAACATCAATCTTGTCACTGTACAAAAACCAGACAGTTCCTTAGCAGGATTTCAGAACGATTATCTGATGGTCATCGAACCGATCCGGTATCAGCAAGTCCACTATGGCACCATCGTACTTCTTGCCTCAACGGAGTTTATGAAGGAGCAAATCCGGAAATATGTTATCATTCTGGTCATCATCATGCTGGGGCTGGTGCTCTTAAGCTACCTCTTGGCCAATTGGCTCCAGGGATTCATTTCCAAGCCGGTGCTGAAACTCACGGAATTCACCAACCGGATCTCCAAAGAGGGAGATTATTCCCTTCGCATCAGGAAGGAAGGCAATGACGAGATCGGTCAGCTCTTTGACCGTTTCAATGAGATGCTGGAACAGATCAGTCTGCGGGAGCAGGCATCGTTGAAAGCTGAACAGGAGATCCGGCTTTCCAATGAAAAATTGACGCTCATCCTGGACAATTCTCCATTAGGCTTCCTCCATTACGATGAAAAAGGGACCATTACCACTTGCAATAAAGGATTTGAAGAACTTCTGCATCTGACAAAAAAACAGCTTGTCGGCATGAACCTGCATGATACGATCCATGATCAGGCCATGCTAAACGTGTTTACGGGATCATTAAAAGGAGTACGTTCTGAATATTCGGGGCTTTACACCTCCTCCATCAGTGGCTTCAGCCTATACATGCGTGCCATTTTTTCTCCCCTCTTTTCGGAAGATCACCGGGTCATCGGAGGGATCGGGATCCTGGAAGACATCTCCGAACAGAAACGGATAGAAAAGCTTCAGGTGGAGAAGGAAGCTGCTGTTTTCGCGAACAAGGCCAAGAGCATCTTTCTCGCCAACATGTCGCATGAGATTCGTACCCCGATGAATGCCATTCTTGGCTTTTCACAGCTGATGGCAAAAGACCGTCGGCTGACGCCTGATCAGCATGAAAATATAACCATCATCAATTCCAGCGGTGAGCACCTCCTGGCGCTGATCAACAACGTACTCGAGATGTCGAAGATTGAAGCCGGGCGTATCCAGATCAACAGCACAACCTTTCATATCCGGGCCTTGCTGACGGAAGTGGGCAACCTTTTCCGCACAAAAATCGAAGAAAAGAATCTCTCTTACCAGGTTGAACTAGCGGAAGAGATTCCCGATTTCATCCATTCCGATGAGGGCAAGATCAGACAGGTAGTGATCAATCTCTTAAGCAATGCGGTGAAATTCACTTCGAACGGCGGGATCATTCTGCGTGCATGGGTTATCAGGCAAAAAGCTGATACCATGTTGTTTTACATAGAGGTTGAAGATTCGGGGATGGGCATTGACGAGGATGAAATAGGGAAAGTATTCTCAAATTTTGAACAAACCCGCAGCGGGAAGCAAGCACATGAAGGCACGGGCCTGGGTTTGGCTATCTGCATGGAATACATCCACATGATGAAAGGGGATATCTCCGTTGAAAGTGAACCTGGGAAAGGCTCCTGCTTCCGGTTTTATTTTGAGACCTGCGAGAGATGCGGGGATCATCCGGTTCTCAGTGAAAACAAAAAAGTGGTTGCCGGTCTGGAACCCGGGCAACGGGAGATCCGGATCCTGGTTGCCGACGACAAAGAGGCCAACCGGAAATTAATGGTGAAATTACTTTCCCGGATCGGATTCACCCTCGAAAGCGTCACCAACGGACTGGAAGCCACTGAACAGTTTAAAACCTGGCATCCGGACCTGATTTTAATGGATATGTTCATGCCGGTCATGGATGGTTTTGAAGCTATCCGCACCATTCGTTCCCTGCCTGGGGGGAGAGAAGTCGTCATCTTTGCCGTCACGGCCAGTGTTTTTGAGGAAGACCAGCAACAGATCCTGGCATCGGGAGCGGATGAATTCATCAAAAAACCCTGTAAAGAGCAAGAGATCTTAGAAAAGATCTCTGCCAGCCTGAAGATAAAATACCGGTTTCAATCCCCCGGTGGTGAACCGGAACAGCCTCCCGCAACGAAACCTGTCACAACAGAGATGCTTCAAGAAATCCCTGAAGAGACCCGAAAAGAGATCAGAGAGGCCATTGTCAACGGAGACATTGCTTTGATGGAGGAGAAAATCAACGGCCTGCAAACCATCGACCCGGAGTTGGCGCACGGGTTACTTTCATTGGTAAAAGGGTTTAACTTTGATAGGCTGCATCAACTCTTTCACATTACCTAAAACGCTTTCCCTTGGAAACACTTCCGAAAAAAGAGACGATTCTGATCATTGACGACATCCCGGCAAACCTGGAAATCCTTATCCGGGTCTTCCAGCAGGAAGGTTATAAGGTTCGTGCCGTCACCAGGGGGAAGATGGGCATCGATGCCGCAGAAAATGACCCTCCCGACATCATCCTCCTTGATGTAACCATGCCGGAGATGAGCGGGTATGAGGTATGCCGGATCCTGAAAAAATCAAAGAAACTCAAACACATTCCGGTCATTTTCATCAGCGCCCTGACAGAAACCTTCGATAAAATAGCCGCCTTTGAATCCGGGGGGGTGGATTATATCACCAAACCCATCCAGATCCAGGAATCCCTGGCCAGGGTCAAAACACACCTCGCTTTGCGCAAATACCAGCGTTTGATCGAACAAAAAAACACGGAGCTTGTTGAAACGATGGATCTGCTGAAAAAGACACAGTGCCAGCTGATCAACACGGAAAAGATGGCTTCACTGGGGGTGCTCACAGCTGGCATCGCCCATGAAATCAACAATCCCATCTCCTTCATCTATAGCTCATCGCTTGGATTGTCCAAAAACATCCGTTTTTTTTTAGACATTCAGAAACAGTATGATAAGTTGCTCCTGACGCTTGATGAAACATCCATTCAGGAGATCAGAACATACCAGGCCGAACATGATTTCGACGAACGTCTCGCCGAACTGACCTCGCTTTCTGAAAATATCATCACCGGATCGAAGCGGATCGCAGGGATCGTGCAGAGCCTGCGGCTCTTTGCACGCCTTGACGAAGCGGACAAGAAGGAGATCGACCTGCATGACAACATCGACTCCACCCTGGTATTGCTTCATCATAAAGTCAAAGACCGGATCCGGATCGTGAAGGAGTACACGGAGATCCCTCCGGTCCCCTGTTTTCCCGCCCAGATCTCCCAGGTGCTGATGAATCTGTTATCGAATGCCATTGAAGCCGTTGAGGCAAAATCCAATCCTGGCGAAGAGGAGACGATTGTGATAAGGACAGGCCTCTCCACGGTCAATAACAAGGTATTTGTGACCATTGAGATCAGGGATTCCGGAGTAGGGATCCCGAACGATATTCTGGAGAAAGTATTTGATCCGTTTTTCACGACAAAACCCGTTGGCAAAGGGATGGGCCTTGGATTATCCATCAGCAACAACATCGTCAGGGAGCACGGTGGGAAAATTGAAGCCCTCAGCCATCCGGTTCATGGCACGTCATTCTCTGTCTTTTTACCTGTTAAAAGTCTGGAACCATGAAAGACAACAGCAAGTTCAAAGTTCTGTTCATCGACGATGAACCGGCCAGCCTGACCGCTTTTAAAAGCATTTTCAGGGATGATTACGACATTCTTCTGGCTTCCTCTGCCGAAGAGGGATACAAAATGATGCAAAAAGAAGATGTCAATATTGTGATCTCCGACCAACGAATGCCGGGAGTAACAGGTGTCGAATTCCTGCAACGGATCCGTATCGAATTTCCCGATACGGTAAGAATGCTTATCACCGGTTATTCGGATATCGATGCGGTGATCCAGTCCATCAACGGGAGCAGTATCTCCTATTACTTCTCAAAGCCTTACAATGAGACGGATATGAAGATCATTCTCGACAATACCATCGAGAAGATCAAACTGATGAAGGAGAACCGCATGCTCCTCGAAAAACTCCAGACGTTGGTCACCGAGCTTACAGAGCAAAAAGAGACCCTCGAGAAAGAGATCGTGATGCGCCTGAACGCTGAAAGCGAACTGACCCAGGCACGGGAAAAGGCGGAGGAGTCCTCCCGGTTGAAATCATCCCTGCTGGCAAACCTGAACCATGAGTTCCGAACCCCCATGAACAGCATTCTGGGCTTCTCGGATATGATCCGGACCACCGGAACCGAAAAGGAGGTTACTGAGATGGCCAACATCGTCTTCTTTTCGGGAAAGCGATTGCTCAAGACCCTGAATGCCATTGTGGACCTCGCCAGGCTGGAGTCGGAACCACATCCGACGAACATCGAGAAGGTGAACCTGAGTGAGTTGGCCCTGCGCATCTTCAATGACTTCAATGAGATTGCCGTCCGCAAGAATATCCTGATGAATCCTCACATCCAGTCCGATGTCTGTACCATGTTCAACACCTCTTCTGCCACACTGATCATCACCAACCTGATCGACAATGCCATCAAGTTCACTCACCGGGGCTCCATTGAGGTCCTGTTGACAAAAGAGCGGTCCGGTGACACTGAGCAGGCCGTGTTCGACATCCGGGATACAGGGATCGGCATTCACCCGGCTTATCATGAAAAGATCTTCGATGAATTCAGGCAGGTCAGCGAAGGGTTTGGCCGATTCTATGAAGGCCTTGGGATCGGCCTGTCCCTGAGCAAGAAACTGCTGAAACGGTTGAAGGGAGAAATTTCACTGGAGAGTGAAGTGGGAAAAGGGACCCGGTTCATTGTACGTTTCCCTGTATGCTCCGTTCCAACCCGGGAGGAAGAGCTCTCACAAAAGGAGACCATTGGCATCACTCCCGAATCCACCAAAGAGCCCCCCCCGGAAAAAACACAACGCTTCACCATATTAAGTGTTGAAGACAATGAATACAACCAGGAACTGATCGAGATATATCTCAAAGACACCTATCACCTGGAAATGGTGTACGACGGGGAGTCGGCGATCGCGTTTGCAAGAGAAAAGCCTTCAGACATGGTCCTGATGGATATCAATCTCGGAGCAGGGATCGACGGTGTGATGGCGTTGCAGAAGATCCGGGAGTTGAAAAGCTATCAGACGGTTCCGGTCATTGCGGTGACCGGATATACCAGTGAGGTGGATAAACAGAATCTGTTGGCTGCCGGATTTGATGAATTCCTGCCAAAACCATTCAACAAATCACAACTCAACAAGATCATTCAGGAAACCTTTATGAAATCCGGGAAGGAGTGACCCCTCAGATTTAACATGCCCCTGTTTAGAGAAAAACAATCACTACACGATGAATGAACCCATTCGCATCCTGATCGTTGAAGATCAGATTTCCGATGTGGAGATCCTGACACATCATCTCACAAAGGGAGGATTATCGTTCACCCACCAAGTTGTGGGAACTGAAGAGGCGTACATCGAAGCACTGGAATCAGCCAAACCGGACGTCATTCTCTCAGATTATCACCTTCCCGGTTTTGACAGCTGGAAAGCCCTGCAGCTCAGAAATCAGATTGCGCCTGAGGCTCCGTTCATCCTGTTCACAGATTCGACCAATGAAGAGGCCTCAGCAGAATATTTGAAAACAGGCGCAGACGATTACCTGATCAAGGAGCACCTCAACCGGTTGGGATCGGCAGTCCATGCCGCCCTTGAGACAAAGATGGCGATCAGGACCAAAGTTGAAACCGAGGAATCGCTGCGTCACAGTGAAGTCAAGTACCGGAAAATTTTCGAAAACATCCAGGATATTTTTTATCAGGTCGATTCTGATGGATTCATCAGGGAGATCAGTCCATCCATCTACCGGTATTCAGGATATACCCGAGAGGAACTGATCGGCAAACCGGTGGCAGAGGTGTACTACAGCCCCGAAGACATGGTGACATTCCTGAAGAAATTAAATGAGACGGGGGAAATTGCAGATTACGATGTACGGTTGAGGACCAAAGAGGGACAGGTTCGATGGGCATCCATGAATGTGCATACACTTTTTGATTCAAATGGAAATCCGTGCGGGAGGGAAGGTTCGTTGCGCGATATTTCAGACCGGAAACAGGCTGAAAATATCCAGAAAATACTCTACAAGATCTCGAATGCGGTTGCGACCACCAGCGATATCAGGGAACTGATCGGGAAAATACAACTGGAGCTGAGCAACTTACTCGACACGACCAATTTTTATGTAGCCTTGTTGAATGAAGAGACCGGGATGCTCACCACCCCTTATTATCAGGATGAAGTGGATGACCTGGACACCTGGCCGGCCGAAAAGTCCACCACGGGGTATGTGATCCGGACACAAAAATCCTTGTTGGCTTCTGCTGAAGAGATCCGGCGGTTGATCGATGCCGGTGAGATCGAGATTGTCGGTGTTCCGGCCAGTGCATGGCTGGGAGTGCCCTTGTTTATAGAGGGGAAAACGATTGGCGCCCTAGTGATCCAGAGTTATGACAATCCCAAGGCATACACCCTGAAGGATATGGAGATGCTGGAAATCATCTCCCATCAGATCAGCCTCTCCATTCAGCGGAAAAGAGCGGAAGAAGCGTTGAAGGGCAGTGAGGAGAAATTCAGGACAATCTTCAGCGAATCCCCCATTGGCCTTGAGTTGTATGATGCCGACGGCACCCAGGTCATGGCCAATGCCGCTTCTTTTAAGATGTTTGGCATCCCGGATGAAAGTTCTGCCGGCTTTAACCTGTTTAAGGGGACCAGCCTGACAGAACCTCTGAAAAAGAAATTGAAACACGGGGAGCCCATTTTCTATCAGGCGTCGTTCAATTTCGACAAGGTCAGGGCGCTGAACCAGTATCATACGACAAGAACCGGGACGGCAGCGATGGAGTACATCATCACCCCGCTCAAATCTGAAGATCAAAAGAACATCACCGGCTATCTGCTGCAAGTCCAGGAGATCACCTCAAGGAAAAGAGCGGAAAAGATCCAGCAGGTACTGTTGCAAATCGCCAATGCCTTCAACACCACCTCCGACCTGAAAGACCTTGATGAAAAGATCCGCACTGAACTCGGGGCCTTGCTCGACACCTCCAACTTCTATATTGCTTATTATGATAAAACCACCGGGATGCTTACAACACCGCATGCCCGGGATGAAAAAGACTGCTTTGACACCTGGCCTGCCGAGAAATCGATCACGGGGTATGTCATCCGGCACAAAAAGCCCTTGTTGGTCAGGAGGGATGAGATCCTGGCGATGCACGAGCGAGGGGAGATCGATCTGATCGGCACCACAGCCCAGTGCTGGTTGGGTGTTCCCCTTTACGCCGAGGGAACCATCCTGGGGGTGTTGGCAGTTCAGAGCTATGACAATCCGGATGCCTATCAGCAACAGGATATGGACATGCTGACATTCGTCTCCTCCCAGATCAGTCTAGCCGTGCAACGCAAAAAGTCGGAAGAGGCCTTGCGGGAAAGCGAAAACAAGTACCGGACGATCTTTGAAAACATTCAGGATGTGTTCTGTCGAATCGGGCCTGACGGGAATATCAGCGAAATCAGCCCCTCTGTGGTAAAGATCACGGGATATTCACGGGAAGAATTGATCGGGAAGCAGATCACGGCACTGTTTTACAATCCTGATGAAAGACCTGCCATCTACAAGGAGATCCAGGAAAGAGGAGAACTCAAAGATTACGATCTCCGGTTAAAAACAAAGGATGGGTTAATCAGATGGGCCTCCCTGAATGCACATTCCGTCTTCGATCCAGCCGGAAATCACCTCGGAGGGGAGGGCACGTTACACGATATATCCGAACGAAAAAAGGGTGAAGAGGTCAGGCAGGTTCTGTATCATATTTCCAGGGCCACCCTCTTGCCCATCGATGTGGAAGGATTGATTGAGATCATCCGGCAGGAGCTGGGAAAGCTCATTGATACCGAGAATTTTTTCGTGGCTTTCTATGATGAAGCCACCGGCATGCTGAATGCCCCTTACTGGAAAGATGCCTACGATCAGATCTCATCCTGGCCGGTCGAGACATCTGTATCAGGCATTATCATCCGAGACAATAAATCCCTGCTTTTAAAAAGGGAGGATATCAAAGCGTTGAGATCAAAGCAGGTCATCGGAGAGGTTGAAGTTCATTCCATGTGCTGGCTGGGTGTCCCGCTGCGGGAAAAGGGGAAAGCCATCGGCACCTTTGTGGTGCAAAGCTACACCGATTCGGATGCATATACCCAACAAGACCTGGAGATGCTGGAGTTTGTTTCGCACCAGATCAGCATCTCCATCCAGCGGAAGAAAGCGGAACTGGAACTGAATCAAGCCCTGCAACAAGCCCAGGAATCAGACCGGTTGAAATCCGTCTTTTTAGCCAATATGAGTCATGAGATCCGGACACCGATGAATGCCATACTGGGATTCTCTGATCTGCTGGGCCAGGCGGAGACTTCACCAGGGGAGATCGAACGGTTCACTACGATCATCCGTAATTCAGGGGCCCGGCTGATGCACCTGATCGATGATATCATCGATCTCTCGAAACTGGAGGCCAACCAGATCAAGATCACCAAAACGCCCTGCCACGTCAACCAACTGATGCATGCCACAATGAACTCTTTCAACAACCATGCATTGCTGAAGCAAAAGGATCTCAAACTGACCCTTGACCTCTCAGGCATCAAGGATCCAACGGTCACGGTCACCGATGAAGTGAGGCTGGGACAGGTACTCGACAATCTGGTCTCCAATGCATTGAAATACACCCGGGAAGGGACGATCATAATGGGGGCTGAGCAGATTGAACAAAACGGTTCACCCTGGCTCAGGTTCTCTGTTTCGGATACCGGTAAAGGAATCCCTCAGGAAAAACTTCCGATCATCTTTGAGCGGTTCCGTCAGGTAGAGGAGGATGATTACCATGAAGGGGCCGGGTTGGGCCTCAGCATTTCCAAAGCGTTGGTTGATCTTCTTGGAGGGGAGATCAGGGTGGTGTCTGAGGTAGGGAAAGGGAGCACATTTTCCTTTACCATTCCTTACACGGAGCCTCAAGCCCCTTCACCAAGCAGCCTGTCACATCACGACCACAAACCCTTCCTCCTGTCCGGGAAAAAGATTCTTATGGTGGATGATGATCCTGATTCGGTGTTTTACTTATCCGTATTGCTTCAGGAGACCGGGGCTATGCTGACGGTTGCCAGCGACGGAGAGATGCTGATGGATCTGCTGCAAACAACCATACCTGACCTGATCCTTCTCGACATCAACATGCCGGGAAAAACAGGTTATGAATGTCTGAAGGAGATCCGGAAAAAAGCGTATCCTGTCAAGGTGATCTCCCAGACCGCATATGCCATGGAAGATGAAAGGCTCCGGTGTATGGAATTAGGCAGCGATGCCTATCTGGCAAAACCCTATACGAAAAAGGAGTTGCTGGATAGCATCAAATTGGTGCTGTCTGATTGAAACGGGCCAAAACTTATAGATTCTTTTTACATTTGCGGATGAAACCGCATTGATTATCCGATTCATGAAGCGAGCTGCCTCCATTCTCCTTCTCCTCTGCATCACCTTTCCCTTCTGGGGCAGCTATTCCTGGCTGATGATCTCAAAACAGATCATCAGAAAAGAGGTCCGGAATCAACTGCTCTCGGGGATGCACAAAGAGGACCTGGTCCTGCTCACCTTCACCCGGAAAGAGGCCCTGAAGCTCCTCAAGTGGGAAGATGAGAAGGAGTTCGAATACCTCGGGCAGCTTTATGATGTGGTAGAGAGCGGAACAGAGGGAGATCTCTGCTGGTATTCCTGTTACCCCGACCTGGAGGAGAGCTCCCTGAACCGGCAGATCGCCTCGCTGGTGGAACAAACGCTTGGCAACAGCCAGCAGCAAAAAGAACAGCAGAAGCAATTGATCACCTTCCTGAAGGTCAACTACCTTTCGAATCCGTTTACATGGCAGGCGACCTCTCCCGAAAAGGACCCGCAACTCACCCCGGAGCTTCAAACCCATTGTTCCCCCGGGTACACCACCCCGCCTTCCCCTCCTCCGGAATCTTAGATTCAGTCCTGAAAACGTCCGAAGTCCCTTCAGGGGATAAACATGGTTGCCATGCATTACAAGCGAATCAATGGTTATGCTTATGCATTGACTGAACCTTTGCGGACGTTCCTTTAATCAGTTTTTCTCTCTGTCTCATTTTCCTTTTTTTGAACATCATGAAAACAACACTATCTCTATTTCTACTCCTATTCCTATGCCTCTCTCTCTCCGGATTCAGCCAGATCCTGACCATCACCGACAGTGAAAGCGGCCAGCCGCTCGATCTGGTCACCCTCTCGGGGGATCACATGAAAACCTTTGTGATGACCAATGCGGATGGCCAGGCTGACATCTCCTCATTGAAAGGAGCCGGCACCATCGAGATCCGGCTGATCGGCTACCAGACCATAACGACCGGTTATGCAGCGCTTGAGCAGTCGGGGTTCTCCATTACCATGCAGCAAACCGCCATCAACCTGAACCAGGTGGTAGTCTCGGCTTCCCGGTGGAACCAGGATGAACGGGAGATCCCGGCCAGAATCCTGACCATTTCACCCAAAGAGGTGGCCCTGGAAAATCCCCAGACCACCGCCGATCTGCTGAACATCAGCGGGGAGGTCTTCATCCAGAAAAGCCAGCAGGGAGGGGGAAGCCCCATGATCCGCGGGTTTGCCACCAACCGGCTGCTCTATACCGTTGACGGCATCCGGATGAACACCGCCATCTTCCGCAGCGGGAACCTGCAGAATGTCATCTCGCTGGATCCCTTTTCCTTTGAAAACACTGAGGTGATCTTCGGTCCGGTCTCCCTGATCTATGGCAGTGATGCCATTGGTGGCGTGATGTGTTTCCAGACCCTCAAACCGCAGTATTCCCTCTCGGAAAAACCCCTCATCTCAGGCAACGCGCTGGCCCGTTACTCGTCGGCCAACAATGAGATCACAGGACATCTTGACGTAAGCGTGGGATGGAAAAAATGGGCCTTCGTCACCAGCTTCTCAAGCAACAACTACGGAGACCTGACGATGGGCAGCCACGGCCCCTCCGACTACCTGCGACCCTGGTATGTGGAGCGGATCGATTCCACCGATGTGGTGGTCACCAACGAAAACCCGAAGGTGCAGAAGCCGACGGAGTATTCCCAGATCAACCTGATGCAGAAGATCGGTTTCAAGCCGAACGAGCATTGGGAGATCCAGTATGGCTTTCATTACTCCATCACCTCCGACTACTCCCGTTACGACCGGCTGATCCGGACAAAGAACGGATTACCCCGAAGTGCCGAGTGGTACTATGGCCCGCAGGAGTGGATGATGAACAACCTCACCGTCACCAACAGCTCATCCAATGTGATGTATGACCGGATGACCCTCCGCCTGGCCTGGCAGCTATTCGGTGAAAGCCGCGTCGACAGGGATTTTCAGAAGCCAACCCGCTACCACCGCGTGGAACAGGTCAATGCCTGGTCCGCCAATGCCGATTTCATCAAGAACCTCGGAACCAGGCATTCCTTCTGCTACGGGCTGGAGGTGGTTTGGGATGATGTGAAATCGACCGGAACCGACGAGGATATCACCACCGGCAACGTGGCAGAGGGCCCCTCCCGGTATCCGCAGTCCACCTGGGCCTCCTACGCCGCCTACCTGAGCTACACCTTCCGCATCACCCCGAAATTCCTGCTGCAGGCCGGAGCCAGGTACAACTACTTTACCCTGAAGGCCGACTTCACCGACAACCTTCCCTACTATCCCCTTCCCTTTTCGGAGGCCAACGTGAAGAACGGCGCCCTCACCGGAAATCTCGGGTTTGTCTACAATCCCACCGAAAAGTGGTCGCTCATCATGAACCTCTCCACCGGCTTCAGGGCCCCCAATGTGGATGACCTGGGTAAGATCTTTGATTCGGAACCGGGAGCGGTGGTGGTGCCCAATCCGGACCTGAAACCCGAATATGCTTACAATGCCGAGCTTGGCGTTGCGAAGGTATTCGGCGAAGCGGTCAGGATTGATCTCACCGGTTATTTTACCTATCTTGACCAGGCGATGGTACGCAGGGATTACACGCTCAACGGCATGGACAGCATACTATACGACGGCGAGATGAGCAGGGTGCAGGCCATCCAGAATGCCGCCTTTGCCACTGTGTACGGCATCCAGGCAGGATTGGAGGTCAAGCTGCCGGCCGGATTCGGGTTTACCTCCCAGTTCAACTACCAGAAGGGGGAAGAGGAGCTTGACGACGGAACGAAGAGCCCCCTCCGCCATGCGGCACCCTGGTTCGGCGTCTCCCACCTCACCTTTACCTCAGGCAAGCTGGAGCTGGACCTCTACGGGATCTATAACGGCGAGATCAGCTACGCCAACCTGGCTGAAGAGGAGCGCGGCAAGGCGTACCTCTATGCACAAGATGCCGACGGAAATCCCTATTCGCCATCTTGGTACACGCTCAATATCAAGGCGTTGTATCAGATCACAACCAACTTCTCAGTCAGCGCCGGGGTGGAGAACCTCACCGATCAGCGGTACCGTCCTTACAGTTCGGGTATTGCCGGGCCAGGAAGGAATTTCATTCTGGCGTTGAGGGCGAGATTTTAGGGCTCAACCTCCCGCTCAGCAACAGCAGGGCGGTCTCGCGGGTTTTGGTCTCAAACCTGGCGGTGAGGAGCCTAACGCGGGCATCCAGGAGGTTTTTCTGGATCTCCCGCAATTGGAGGGAGGATATGGCTCCCACGGTATAACTTTCGAGGGCGATCTCCATGTTCCGGGTGGCCAGGGTCAGGTTTTCGGTCTCAAAGCCGACCAGCTGCAGCTGGTTCATGTACTCGTTGTAAACCCGGATCAGCCAGGCCTCTAATTTCAGTTCCAGCCGTTTCGCCTCGAACTCCCTGTTAAGTAACGTGATCCTGGCATCCTGTTTCAGCCGGTTCAGGTTCAACCCATCGAACACATTGATGCGTGCCGAGATTCCCACGGATGGGCCGAACTGCCTGTTGAATTTGGTCATGGAGGCCTCTGATTCATTCCGGTAATAGGAAAGTCCGGCCAGAAAATCGATCTCCGGGAATTGCTGTGCTGTTGCGCTTTTGATATCGAGGGAGGCGGCCTCTGTCTCTTTCCCGGCCAGTAGCAGTTCATGGTTCAGTGTGAGCATGTTCCTCCTCACGGTGTCATAGGCCAGGGTGTCGGCCAGCACGATGGAATCGGTCACCTCGAAGGGGGTGTTGATGTCGCGGGCCAGCAATTGGTTCAGGTAGGTTTTGGAGTTGGTGAAGCGGGTTTGCTGGTCGGCCAGGGATGCCAGGTCGGCATTGCGTTCCACCCTCGCTTTGAGCCATTCCATCTCCGATCCGCTTCCGGTTTCGTACATCGTTTGGGCGAGGTCAAGCCGGTAGGTTGAGATCTCCACCTGCTCGCGGAGGATGCCGGTTTCGGCTGCCTGGCGGATGATGTTGTAAAAGGCCACCGTGATCGC
>Ga0172367_10004521_pt1 | contig 17289 bp, 15 predicted proteins | sample Lak10m_FD_114542 | JGI IMG/M metagenome (GOLD analysis project Ga0172367, IMG submission 114542) | Freshwater microbial communities from Kabuno Bay, South-Kivu, Congo - kab_022012_10m | ecosystem: Environmental > Aquatic > Freshwater > Lake | place: Democratic Republic of the Congo: South-Kivu...
CGTGGTGCAATAGTGCAGTGGTGAGGTGGTGCAATAGTGCAGTGGTGAGGTGGTGCAATAGTGCAGTGGTGAGGTGGTGCAATAGTGCAGTGGTGAGGTGGTGCAATAGTGCAGTGGTGAGGTGGTGAGCAAATGACTAATGATTAATGACCAATGACCGGTAACAAACTTTACTATCCTGCCAAGATTTGGTTGGCTCTCGGAGAGGCAATTTCGGGCAATGAAGAGATTGTGAACTGGTTACTGAATAACGGATATCCGGAGGTTGCGGCGCTGGCGCATGCCATCCGCGGGAGTGAGGAAGCGACCGCCTGGCTGATGAAAAACAAATTTTACCATCTTGCCGCTCTCGACAGTGCCATTGACGAGGATGAAAAGGCATACAAGTGGCTGATGGATCATAATCACCGGTTTTTTATCGTGTTTGCGGATGCCTGCCGGGCAAGGCCTGCGGCCATTCAGTGGTTCAGGCAGAACAAGCTGGAGGCGATCCTTGCGATCGCAATAAAGATCAAGGTATTACGTGATAGTCATACCTTCGATTATCATAAGAAGCATTTTTAAAAATTCAGGTTTTCAGCCGCATTTCGAATAGCCGCAGCTTTTGCACACGAGGCATCCTTCCTGGTAGATAAGTCCGTTAACATCCTTGCATTTGGGGCAGGCGCGTTCTGCGGCTTTGGTACCATCGGGAATAAATTTCTTCAGGGCTCTTTCCACTCCGTTTTTCCAGGTATTGATTGAATCCACCTCAAAATGTAGTTTTGAAATGACATTTACTACGAAAGGAAGCGGCATACCGTGACGCAGGATTCCGGATATCAGTTTGGCGTAATTCCAGTACTCTTTGGTAAACGATCTGGAAAGACCTTCTATGGTTATCTTATAACCCTGCCGGTCTTCAAACTGGAAATCATAACGTGAGGAAATACCATCAGGCCGGGTTTTTATGATCCATCCTTTCTGAACCCATGCAGGTACCCAGAAGTCCTCGGCCAAACCGGTAAAGATCTCGTATGGCCGTCCGTTGAGCAATCCCACCACAGCGACCCATTTCTCATATTCATTCTGAAAACGAACTATTTCAGCTTCCAGACGTTCCGGCCGGTGAGGCGCTTTTGTTTCACGGAATTCGTTGATCTCCTCTTTTTTATCTTTGTCTTCGTGATTTACCAGTACCCCTGCGCGTGAACCATCCCTATAAACCGTCATTCCTTTGCATCCTACCTTCCAGGCGGTTTCGTAAATAGTGCTTATCATCTCCTCTTTGGTTTCATTCGGTACATTCACCGTAACACTTATGGAATGGTCGACCCACTTTTGGACGGCGCCCTGCATTTTAACCTTTGCGACCCAGTCGACGTCGTTGGCAGTAGCTTTAAAGAAAGGAGATTTTTTAATGATGTTTTTCAGATCTTTTTCATCCATCCGGGAGACTTCATCCACATTGTATCCGTTTATCTCAAGCCAGGTGACAAAATTGTGATGGAAAACGTTATATTCCTCCCAGGTATCCCCGATCTCATCGGTGAATGTGACTTTTACATTTTTGTCGTTCGGATTAACCTTTCGTCTACGTTTATAGGAGACTGCGAAGACCGGTTCAAGACCTGAGGTAGTTTGGGTAAGAATGCTGACGGAGCCGGTGGGAGCAATTGTAAGCATGGCTATATTACGACGGCCGTTTTTAGTCATATCCTCATAAACATCAGGTGCTGCTTCCTGAAGACGAAGTAAAAAAGGATTGTTTTTTTCCCGTCCGGTATCATAAACAGGGAAAGAGCCCCTTTCTTTTGCCATGTTTACGGATGACCTGTAAGCCTCGATAGTAAGAAGTTTATGAACTTCTACCGAGAAATCGGTTGCATCGTCGGAGCCGTAACGTGTTCCCAGTGCCGCCAGCATGTCTCCTTCGGCAGTGATCCCAAATCCCGTCCTTCTTCCGTCGATAGCTTTCTTTTTAATATTCAGCCATAGTTCACGTTCGCGGGCTTTGATATTCTCAGGTTCCGGATCCGAATCTATTTTTAAGAGTATTTTATCAATTTTTTCAAGTTCCAGATCAATGATATCATCCATGATCCGCTGGCCTTTATGAACATGCCGGATAAAAAGGTCGGAGTCGAAGCTGGCTTCAGATGTAAAAGGCCTGTCGACATAGTTATAAAGATTAATTGCAAGGAGCCGGCAACTGTCGTAAGTACACAGGGGGATTTCCCCGCAGGGATTTGTCGAAAGTGTTTTAAAACTCAGGTCGGCATAGCAGTCAGGTAATGATTCCCTGATAATCGTGTCCCAGAAGAGAATACCAGGCTCGGCTGATTTCCATGCGTTGTGTACGATCTTTTTCCACAGGTCACGGGCCATTATTTTTTTTGTAATTAGCGGATTCGGAGAGTCGATCGGGAATTGCTGTGTAAATTCCCCGTCATTTACTACAGCTTTCATGAACTCATCTGTTATTTTCACAGATATATTTGCTCCGGTGACTTTCCCGGCTTCGAGTTTGGCATCAATGAACTGACCGACGTCAGGATGTATGACAGAGATGCTTAGCATCAGTGCACCCCGGCGGCCTTCCTGTGCGACTTCCCTTGTGGAATTGGAATAACGTTCCATGAAGGGTACTATACCTGTTGAGGTCAGGGCGCTGTTTTTAACCATGCTGTGCTTAGGCCGGATGTGGGAAAGATCGTGACCGACACCGCCCCGCCGTTTCATAAGTTGTACCTGCTCCTCATCTGTTTTCATGATAGCCCCATATGAGTCGGCATTACCTTCATTACCGATGACGAAACAATTTGAAAGTGAACCGATCTGGTAGTCATTCCCGATCCCTGCCATTGGGCTTCCCTGCGGTACAATATATTTAAAATGCGCGATGAGTCCGAAGATTTCTTCTTCGCTCATCGGATTGGGGTATTTTTTTTCGATCCTTGCTATTTCCCGGGCTATCCTATGATGCATGTCGTCGGGAGTAAGCTCAAACAGCTGACCATCCGAGTTTTTCAGTGCATATTTATTTGCCCAGACATTTGCAGCAAGATTATCTCCATTGAAATATTGAGTCGATTTTTCGATTACCTCGGCAAAAGAATATGTTTTCCGTTCTGTTGGTTTCTTTTCCACCGTCTCTTGTCTCGAGGCCTCTGTTACTATTTCTTTGACTGTTATTTCTTCTATCGAAACTCTCGGACGAATCCGTTTAGCCAAAACCTCATCGTAATAATCAGATTTCGTTTCCTTATCTGTATTCACCAGGGGTTTTTCTTCCATTCTAAAATGTATTATGCGTTCGTAAAACTATTTCTAAAGTCCTGGTTTGCTAACCAATTCAATAAGCTATAGGGAAAAAATTTGAAGAGGCAATATACAACGAAGAATGTTTTTTAAGCAATTTAGTTATCAACAGAATCCATGTTATCTGAGTTAATTCACTGACTTAAAAAAACATATAATTTAATAATTACGGAAACTCTTATTCTGACCTGGTTTTGATCATTTTTTACCATAAATCCATCCTCATGCAAATACCTTTTCAATTTCCCTTATTCTGAATCATCTCCTCAACACGATCACAATGATATCATGTTCAGTCCGGGTAATTACATTACAAGGAACGAAACTGAATAACGAATCGTATATAAACCCGTAATCAATTTCATTGTTAAATCCATTGACAAAACTACTCCCAGATCAGTTTTGTCCCGAATCCAAGGCGGTTGTCGGTCATCTTGATAAAATCGGGTTCAAGCGCCCACAGGTGGAGTGTAGTAAGCAGGGCAACGGGAAAACGTTTAATATAAACCGATTTAGCCTCTTTTAACTCTTCTCCGGTCAGTTCGCGTAAAATACCCGTAAACTGGATCCCTCTGATCTTTCCTACGATACGGGTTTCAAGTGCGACAGTCCCGGAGACGCGGAAGTTACCTCCTTCAACCACATCTCTTATGTGACGGGTATCATGATCGGATGTAACGATGAACCGGTTTTTACCTGGTATGTATACATAATAACACGTAGCGCAATAGGGGATATTGTCTTTGGATACCGCAAGGGTGAGAATATGATGTTCTCCGAGGAATGTGATGATCCGTTTGTCGACTGCCTTCATGTTTAGAAATCGAGACTGAGTGAAAAATAAAATATAGGCGCTTTTATAACGCCATCTTCCACACCCCAGGCCAGGTCGGCACGCAGAAAATAACCGAAGAGTCTTGTTCTTGCACCAAAACCGAAACCGCCAACAAGAGGATCTTTGATCATTTCCACCTTGATGAACAGTGGCTTTCTGTATATATAGGTATTGAAGAGTTGGTTATCGGCCGACCACGGGCTTGAGCCTGTCCAGGCTGTACCGACATCAGCGAATGCAACGACCTGAAAATTGTTAATAAAGTCAGACCTGATCGGTCGGTTATAAAAATAGCGGAAAACAGGCCAGCGAAGTTCCGTATTGTAAACAAAGAAACTGTTTCCGTTCCTGATGTTCTGATCGAATCCCCGCATATTGGTGGCGAGTGTCTGAAAGGCATAATTCTGGTCGAAAGCGACGGGAGTGTTTGGATTAAACCTCGGAAAGAGCCAGTTATCCACCCCACCCATGTAATAAATCAGCTTATTGCTGCCGAAAGAAGTACTGCCTGCAATACGGTTAGCCCAGATCATGGTACGGTGCACTTTCTGATAATTACGAAAATCGAGTCCGAGTACGATACAGTTATTTCCTTTTGTATTCAGCATCTGGTAATACTCACCAAAAATCTTATATCTGGTTCCATGATAAAGGTTGAGACCGATGTTCCTTGTGTTATCATAAGTCAGTTCACCCTTAATGCTTCCCCACACCTGGTCGACATCAGGACGCTGAAGATTGATCAGGTCGGTTGAAAGGTATACTGCACGGTCGTAACGTATGGCTGCAGTACCTTTGATATTCAGGACAGGATTGAACGGATAAGTGGCAACATAATACAACTCATGGATCTTATGCCGGATGAGAGAGTAGTATCCCACCTCTTCGACTGCCTTCCTGTGGAAAGTTATCTGATGATCGAGGCGTTTGCGGTAATGGGTAAAACTGAAAATATATTCGTTGTTGATCAGGTTGAAGTTCACCCGGATACCACCTGTGATGCGGTAGTCTTCCATAAGGTCGGTGAGTCCCACCATGAAGAGACCGTTTAATCCCGGATTTATGAATACCGGAGTTGCACTTCCGGTAAAGGGTTGATAAGCAAAATTAAGATAGGTGAAGTCGATCTGGGTCACCATCTGGTCAATATAGTATGCTACATTATAATTAAGTTGTTTGGCGTTTTTATATTTGTTGATTGAATCTTTGTTAACCGGTTTTCCTCCGGTAATCCATCCTTGTCCCGTAGAATCTGTCATGATATTGAACAAACCGGGTGCAGGGATCCTCTTCATTTTCGACGAAGTATCTGTTGTAAGGGGCTTTACAAATTTTGCCACTTCACTAAGTTTAACTGAGGAAAAATGTTTCTTTTCAGGCTTTTTAAGTTGTTCACTGATGACGGTGGAAATAGTATCGGTTTTTGCTTTTTCCTGTTTTTTCTCAATGGATCGTGTTGTAAGTTCCCTGAAGAATGTCGGTTTGATCTCTGTTCTGGAAACATGTTTTGGGAGAATAAGGTCTTCGGTAAACATCCGGTAGTTCCGGTTCAGAAAAACGATCTGACCTATTTTACCCGCCTTTGTTGAGATATCAGTTTCAAGAATATTACGGGTATAGTTTGTAACAGGGAACATCGTTGTAAAATAGCGGTAATGAGTCGTAGTGTCGATATAGGATATCACACTGTCAAAACGTGCCAGATAGCGGTTAACTACGCCGCTTTCATCGCTCAGGAAAGAAAAATAGTTATCGGTATATGGTTGGGGTTGGGTTTCATTTACATCTTTTGTATTTGTAAGTCTCTGCAGGATATTCTTCTTAGCACCATATTTATAGACAAAGAGGTCGTGACCGAACCGGAGTTTGCTGATATCGACCTTTTCATCGAAACGTATGGTATCTCCCGGACGGTTTGACGAAAAGATTATCCCGGCTGAATGATTAATGAATCTGGGATTCAGATCATCATAAATATCCCTTGTGATCTGTTCATAGGAACCTGATGCAATATTGAATACAAAAATATCGGATTGTCCTTTGATGATTGCGGAAAATACCAGCAGGGTGCCATCATCGTTATAGGACATATCAAGGATTTTATCAAAGTTGTAAAGTATCTGGTGTTCATACCTTTTTCCTTCAATGTCATACAAATAAAGGTACGGCTCTCCTTTGCGTTCAACCAGAATTGAGATGATCCTGCCGCTGGGATGCCAGCTGACGACCGGATAAGAATAGTCGGGACGTTCGGCCAAACGGTATCCTCCACGATATATCCGTTTTTTCTTTCCGGTTTCAAGATCCTGTAAAAATATTTTATAAACACCGAGTTCATGGGTACAATAAACCACTGAATTTCCTTCAGGGTTCATTTTAAGCTGACGGTATACACGATCTGGTTTATTTTTTTTATTAAGGAGCATCCCGTCAGGGGCAGTTCTTCCGATATCCTGAGCGCTATAGATATCCTTGTAAAAACCAAGCCATTCACTGACTATACTTTTAAAGGAATAGCCAAGGACATATTGAAATCCTTTTTCGACATTACGGCTCAGGCGGGCCATATAGACAATATTAGGGATGGAGGCCGGACCGAATTTCAGGGCGATATAATTCCACAGAGCATGTCCGGCATAGGTAGCCTCGAGTCCGCTCAGGCTGTTGAATTTTTCATATTGCCTGTTCAGGATAGCATCTCTGACATAGTTCTCGATTTCCGGATCCCATTTCCTGGAAACATAGGAAATGAGACCGTTCATATACCATTCAGGCATCGTGAACAGGGCATTATTTTTGATCTGGGCCCCGATACCGGTTCCGTAGATCATATTATTCAGGATCACCTGGGCTATTCCGGCACGAATCTGCTGGTCATAATGATCAAAATTACCGTCAAAAAATAGCAGTACTCTCCCGCCTATTATCCGTGTGACGCCGCCGGTATTGTAATAATCCCAATCACCATAAACACCGATATTGCTCTGCTTCAGATCGGTCAGGTTATTAAAGATAATGAACTGTATCTTTTCTTCCAGATTGGACTGAAGGTTAAGTTCAATTTCTTTGATGTGTTTGTCGGCATATTCTGCGGTATATTGAGCCAGTTCTTTCCCATTCTGGTAGAAATAAGTATCGAATTTATCGAACCGGTAATAGGTCCAGAGGAAATCAGTATACTGGACACGGCTTTTACCAAATGTGAGCTGGCTTCCGTTATAAAACTGGGTAAAAGATGCTAATGGGAATGCAACCAACAAAAAAGAAATGAATCCGGCTGCCTTGGTCAAAGAATTTCCAGGTTTTTTATAACATAAAGCCGTCGTCATAATTCATTTCCGAGAATGTATTTTTCAGAGTCGCTAAATTACGATTATTTTACATGTCGGGATCAATAGGCTGCATTTTCATATCTTTGCAGCCCTGTATTTTCAAAGCAAAAACAATGATCCGGATAGCCCAGTTTGTCTTCAACTCGTTTATGGTGAACAGTTATATTTTATTCGATGAAACAAGGGAATGTATTGTTGTTGATGCGGCATGTTATGACGACTCTGAGAAAAAGGAATTCACAGAATATATTGAGCAAAACCAGTTGAAGATTGTCAGGCATATTAACACACATTGCCATATAGATCATATTTTAGGGAACAACTTTGTCGTCAATAAATTTCATATTTATCCTGAATATCATAAAGACGGTTTGCCGTTTTTCTCTACCGCAAAAGGGATTGGAATGACATTCGGCTACGATATTGACATTGCCCCCGATGCCAAAGATTATTTAAAGGAAGGTGATGAGGTGAAGTTTGGCAATTCTCATCTTAAAGTGTTTTATACTCCCGGGCATGCCGAAGGAAGTATATGCCTTTATTGTGAAAAACAGGGCTTTGTGATCACGGGAGATGTTCTTTTCAAAGATACTATCGGGAGAACAGACCTGCCGGGAAGCGACTTCAACAAACTGATGGAAAGTATCAAAAAGAAGCTTTTCACACTCCCCGACGATACGGTTGTTTATCCTGGTCATGGCCCAGAAACCACCATCGGGTATGAAAAAATGAACAACCCATTCATCCGGTAGGGGTGTGATATGAGAAGGATATTGATAATACGGTTCAGTTCTATCGGAGATATTGTGCTTACGAGCCCGGTTATCCGTTGTCTGAAAAATCAGCTTCCTGCTGCGGAAATCCATTTCCTTACAAAAAAACAATATTTCCCGGTTCTTCAGGGAAATCCCTTTCTCAGGAAAGTCTGGCTGTACGACAACAATTTCAGGGATCTTATCCCACAATTAAAATCACAGGATTTTGATTTCATCGTTGATCTCCATAAAAACTGGCGTTCCGGGTTTGTCAGAAGCCGGCTTCATGTAGCAAATTCTACATTCCCGAAACTGAACATTAAAAAATGGATGATCGTAAACCTCAGGATCAATTTACTTCCTGCCATTCATATTGTGGAGCGTTATTTCCGTGCCGTAGAAAAGCTCGGCGTTCAAAATGACGGAGAAGGATTGGATTATTTCATTCCGCCGGAAGATGAATTCGATATTAAAACTCTTCCGGAATTCTTTGCGGGGGGCTTTGTTGCAATAGTTACCGGGGGAAAGCACAATACAAAAAAATTCCCTGCAATAAAAATTATAGAAGTTTGTAACAGGATCCGTAAACCGGTTATTCTGTTAGGGGGAAAGGAAGACAGGGAAGGTGGTGAGCAAATCACCGGTGTATTAGGTGAAAAAGTATATAATGCTTGCGGGATTCTCTCGCTGAATCAATCAGCTTCCATTGTCAGGCAGGCAGATTCAGTGCTGACAAGCGATACGGGATTAATGCATATCGCCGCAGCATTCAACAAACCTATGGTATCTGTTTGGGGAAATACCATTCCGGAATTCGGTATGTTCCCCTATTTCCGGCCAGAGTATCAGAAAAATTCATTCATTGCTGAAGTAAAAGAGCTCTCCTGCCGTCCCTGCAGTAAACTTGGCTATTCTGAGTGTCCCAAGGGCCATTTCAAATGTATGAACCTGATCGATACTGAAGAAATTGCAAATCACTTATGATCTTTGCCGACAGCCATACTCATTTATATTCCAGGGAATTTGAGAACGATCTCAATGCAGTGATCGGCCGGGCGAAGGATAATGGTGTTCGTTATCTTTTCCTTCCCAACACCGATTCGGAATCTTATGGCAGGATGATGCAGGTAGTAAACCTATTCCCCGCCATTTGTCATCCGATGACAGGACTGCATCCCACTTCCGTAAAAGCTGATTATAAACAAGAGCTTGATGAAGTTGTCAGGCAGCTTGAGTTATCTCACGAACAATTCTGTGCCGTCGGTGAGATTGGCATTGACCTTTACTGGGATAAGACATTTGAAAAGGAGCAGCATATTGCTTTTAATATTCAGCTTGATCTTGCGGTTAAATATGATCTTCCGGTAGTGATTCATACCAGAAACTCAATGGATGTGGCTCTTGAGGTGCTAACAGCAAGGAACGATCCTGCGATCCGTGGCGTTTTTCATTGTTTCAGCGGGAATACTGAACAGGCAAACCGTGCGATCGGTCTGGGATTTTATCTCGGGATAGGAGGTGTGGTCACTTACAAGAATTCCGGACTTCAGAACGTCGTTCTGAGAAATTCCCTTGAGCACCTGCTTCTGGAGACTGACGCTCCTTATCTTCCACCGGTTCCGCATCGCGGACAAAGGAACGAACCTGCATTTATCCCGCTGATAGCCCGGAGAGTTGCGGAAATCAAAAATATTTCCATTGCAGATGTCGCCGCCATAACCACAAAAAACACACTGAACCTTTTTGGCATAAAACCGGTAACCAATGACCAATCACCGTGACGGTCGTGACGACCGTGACGACTGTTTCGATCCAATGACCAATGACAATCTTTTTGTACCTTCTGAAATATTGAAACAATGATCAATCAAACCTCCATCATGGTAATTTATACGGGTGGCACCATCGGTATGGTACAAGATCCAAAAACGATGATCCTGCGTCCTCTGAACATGGATATCCTTTACAAATACCTGCCCGTTTTAGAGAATTTCAATTACACCTTTGAGTTCCATACTTTCGATCCGCTTCTTGATTCGTCCAACATGCACCCCTCTTTCTGGATAAAGTTGTCGGAAGTAATTGAGGATAATTATGAAAGGTTTGACGGATTTGTCGTACTTCATGGCTCGGATACAATGGCCTATACCGCATCGGCTCTTAGCTTCATGCTTGAAAACCTGAACAAACCGGTGATCTTTACAGGGTCCCAGCTTCCGATAGGCATGGTGAGAACCGATGGACGGGAAAATTTCATAAACTCCATTGAGATAGCTGCCGCGAAGGAGATCGATACACCTGTCGTTCCTGAGGTAGCTATCTGTTTTGAAAATAAACTATTTCGCGGCAACCGTACCAGTAAGCTAAATGCTGAGAATTTTGAGGCTTTTGTTTCCGGTAACTATCCCTTGCTGGGCGAAGTCGGAGTTCACATCAGATATTACCGTGATCTGATCCTTAAACCAAATTTCAAGAAGTTAAAAGTAAACAAGGAGCTGGATGATAACATTGCAATATTAAAGTTATTTCCCGGTATAAGTCCGAATGTTGTTAAAGCAATAATGACCGCCTCCGGATTGAAAGCAGTTATCCTTGAAACTTTTGGATCGGGGAATGCCCCGACTGTTCCCTGGTTTCTTGAGATGTTGAAAGAAGCAATTGATCGCGGCATTATTATTTTTAATGTAACCCAATGCAAAGGGGGCGCAGTGGAAATGGGTAAATACGAGACCAGCGCCGAACTTGGCAGGTTAGGTGTGATAGGAGGATATGATATTACGACAGAATCGGCAGTAACAAAAATGATGTACCTGCTGGGATGCGGATTCTCGATTGATGCCGTTAAAAAGTTACTTCAGACATCCCTCCGCGGTGAGATGACTGTTTGATCTCCCGGATTTTTTCTACTTTTGCACACCCACACCCACACACACACCTCCTTCGGAGAGATGGCCGAGTTGGTCTAAGGCGCACGCCTGGAAAGTGTGTAATCGCCAAAAGCGGTTCATGGGTTCGAATCCCATTCTCTCCGCAATTCCCGAAAAAAGCCGCGATCAGCGGCTTTTCGTTTTTCGGAGAAAACCGGAAATCTATTTCCGTGTTTTCGAAGAAAAATGAAAAGTTGGAGACGAAGTCTCCGGCTTTTTTCGGGAATTAAGCCCCCCAAAAAGGGATCATGAATGAAATGAATAATCCCTTACCAGGAGCCAGGATCACTGACTGGTCACTCACTATTCCTCAGTGTTTAATCCATTCCCATACCGGCTTTAGAAAGATGGTACGACCTTCTCTTGTCAGATTATCTTCTTCGTGCATCGTCAGAAAATACCCCTCTTTCAAACCGAAGAACTCCATGGCACGGAATAAGCCATCTATTTCTCGTCGTTTATTGTCAGCAGTCAGCATTGAACAAACCTGAACAGCCATCGTGACAGTCCCGCGGTCTGCGACAATAAAATCGCATTCGCCATGTTCCCTGAAGTAATAGATATCCCGAAATTTTTGACGCAGCACATTATACACAAGATTTTCCAGCATTCTCCCGGTATCTTTTGAAAAAGAGAGGGAGTTGGCAATTACCAGGCCATTATCAATCGCATATACCTTCTTGGGATGATAGGATTGCTTTTTTAATGAATAATCAAACCTGGGAACCGTAAACATCAGATAACACTCCTGGAACATACCGATGTATTCGATCACGGTCGATACTGCACCCATTCCGAACATTTTGCGGAGCGAGTGATAGGAGAATTCCTTCCCTACATTGCTTAGCAGATACAGTGCCATCTCTTTGAGGATATTGATGTTACGGATTCCGTACCGAACAGCAATATCACGGATCAGGATGTCTGACAACAGATTCTGTAAATAATCAGGTCTCCTGTTCATGAGATATTCAGGAAAACCGCCAAGGTTCATGTATGCTTTAAGAGAGGCCATCGAGTTCTTTTTGCGTGTAAATTCAAGAAACTCGAAGTACGAGAACGGGAAAAGCTCGTGATCAATATGTCTTCCGGTAAGATGGGTTCCCAATTCCCCGCTTAGCAACCGGGCATTTGATCCGGTGATGATTACACGGTTTTTCCCATCCAGAAGGGTGCGCACATACAATTCCCATCCTTTGACATTCTGGATTTCATCAAAGCAGTAATATTTACATCGTCCGTAAACCTCGGGAAAGACCTGATCAATTTTTTCAAAATCGCCGGGTTCAAAACCGGTGAGCCTGATATCCTCAAACGAGAGGAAATAACAACGTCCCAGCCTCCTTATCATTTGTCGCATCAGAGTGCTTTTCCCGCATCGCCTTACACCTGTGATGATGAGGGTTTGCCGTGTTTTCAAATCCGGCATCTCCGGCGGACTCCTTTGTATTGTCCGCTCCCTGGCCTCAAGAATCTCTTTTTGCTGTAAGACAATTTGCCGCAGATCTTCTTTCCTGATCATAGCATGTTTGTTTGTTACAAAAATACATCTTTGTTTGTTAATAACAAACATACAGATACATTTTTAAAATATAATTCTGAATTCTGTCTGTTCGGGGATTAAGCCCCCCTAAATAGGATCATGACCGGAGGGGGTAAGCCCATACTCATCTATTATTAATGAAAAAGACAGATAAGCGAAGTTTTAAGCTATAAAAACAACTTCCATTGGAAGGCAATACGGAAATTGATTAGGTTGTGAATTTTCAATTTGTATGTATGTTCACTGTATTACAAACTTTCTTGTCTCGATCTGATCCTTATTCTGAATCGTTATTAAATACATACCTTTAGAAATAATGCTTAAATCCAACTCTATAAGATTTACATCTTGGAATGCCTTATTAATTAATAATTCACCATTAATATTGAAAATTTTTATTGTGGTTATTTCAGCTGTTTTCAGCTTATTAACAATTGTGATTTTGTTCCTTACAGGATTTGGATAAATGCTAAAAAATGCTTCCGATGAAGTGATTTCCTCAATGAAAATACCTCCTCCATTTGTGGTTTTTAAAATTGTCCCATATTGACCAACGGCATAACCAGTATTCTCATCCGTGAAAAAGACAGAATTCAACCAATTTGTGGTTCCAATAGATAGAGTAACCCAATTTGAACCTCCATCAGTTGTTTTCAAAATTCTTCCGTTATTTATATTACCACCTACCACAAAACCCTTATTTACATCAGTAAAAAATATGGATGTTAGCCCATATGTTGACCCGATAGGTAATGCATTCCATGTTACACCTCCATCAGTAGTTTTAACTACAACTCCACCACTTAAATCTCCCCCTGCTGCATAGCCAACTGAGGAATCAACAAAAAAGACTGACCGTAACCAATATGTTGATCCAAGGGAGTAGACCGTCCAATTTGTACCTGCATTGATGGTTTTTAAAATAGAACCATTATCACCGACCGCATAGCCCGTACTGTCACCTATAAAAACAACTGAATATAGATCATTAGCCGTTTCACTTGCTAAAATGGTCCATGTGGCGCCTCCATCATTTGTTTTTAAGATAGCTCCTTTATAACCTACAACGTAACCAGTACTTGTATTTGTAAAGAAAACGGAATTCAATAAATCACCTGTTCCAATGGTTGATGTAGTCCAGTTCAATCCTCCGTTTACGGTTTTTAAAATTGTTCCATTCAATCCCACTGCGTAACCTGAATAGGAGTTTGGATAACTTACGGACAATAATTGATCTGAAGTTCCAGTCGATAAAGTTGTCCATTGTGTACCTCCATTGGTGGTCTTTAGAATCGTTCCAAAATCTCCAACGGTATAACCATCATTTTTATTAGTAAATTTTATTTCATAAAAGCTACAGGTAGGACCACTTGAAATTGAATTCCAAGTTGTCCCCCCATCATCAGTTTTTAATATTGTTCCCAACCCTCCCACAGCATATCCTGTCCCAGCAGCGGTAAAGAAAACTGACGATAAAGGCATATATGTCCCACTTGATAAATTTGTCCAGGTTAAGCCTGCATCAATTGTCTTTTTTATTATCCCATTGTCTCCTACCGTAAAACCCGTTTCTTTATCTATAAAAAAAACTGATGAGAAAGAATGAGTTCCAATGGTTAAGATAGTCCAGTTCATGCCTCCATTTGTTGTTCTTAAAAGAATCTTATCACCAACAATAAAACCATTATTGTCATCTGTAAAATAAACAGAATTTAACCAATGAATTGTTCCACTTGATAAGATATTCCAATTTGCCCCTCCGTCTATAGTTTTTAATATTGTTCCACTATCACCAACAGCATAACCTGTGTTGGTATCTGTGAAAAAAACAGAAGACAACCAGCATTTAATTCCAATGGAAACAGAATCCCATGAAACGCCCCCGTCCACGGTTTTTAAAATGACGGCATCACCAGGATAGGTATTAATACCAATGGCAAAGCCGACATTGGGATCAGTAAAAAAAACAGAAGTTAAATATGCAGTCGTTCCACTGTTTAGGTTGTTCCAAGATGCCCCCCTGTCAATGGTTTTCAAGATAACTCCATTCTCACCAACAGCATATCCAATATTTTTATTAACGAAATAGACTGCATGTAACCAAACTGAGTTCCCGACCGATAAAACAGTCCAAGTGGAACCCGCATCGACAGTTTTCAATATTGTTCCCGCATTACCAACAGCAAATCCTGTTGTTGAATCAGTGAAGAAGATGGATCTTAGACTATTCCCCTGAGGCAATGGATTTTGCCATTCCCACTGTGTAAAGCCAGATAAAAAGAAAAAGACCAGAAAAACGACTAAAAATATTTTTTTCATAATCTGGAGAATTTAATTCTTCCAATGAGGGGATCAATCAATGAGAGATATCATGGACATTTTTGAACTCAATTTCGGCATATCACCATAAATTAAATGAATAAATGGACCATTAAGATCCGTCCGGCTAGATGTTAATCTTGCCATGACGTCAATTTTCCGTCTTCGAAATAAAGATAAGATGTACCTTAAACCCATTGTTCATAGACAGTGAATGCAGTTACAGTCCGATTAATATCTGAAGGCCTACCCCAACTCTCGCGTGCCATTTCCTTTGTCATCCCTATCCAAATTAGTTTTTTAATTATCTTCTCTGCATTTGAAGCCCCGTATTTTGCTGATAATTCCATTTTTCTGTTTTCCTGATCTTATTTTCTATGTGCTTCAGCCTCTTTTTCGTTTTTAATTCTTTGTTGTTGGGCAACTGCAGATGCAGAGTTAGATTTCTTTTTTTCAGCTAATTCTTTTTGCTTCATATAAATTTTAACTCCCTCTTTATCTTCAATGCATAAGTAAGACTCCGAGATAAATCCAGAACGATTATAAAGAGGGGCGGGATAACTAATCTTATAAAATCCTTCAAAGAATCCCTCCTCATACCCATTTAATTCAACGGAATCACCCTTTTGCAATCTGTCTAATAATCCTGATGCAACATCATATGCCTTGTCAAAAGTAAAAGCATTCTCTACTTTTATGATTGCAAAAAATTGCCGATCTTTAACATTGTTCCTAGTAAAGTTACTTTGCTGTAACTCAAGAAAATTCAACTGTTCCGAAAGATTCTGAAGTTTCTTCTCGTACGTCTGCTTGAGTTCTGTAAGGCTATCAATTTTTCGAGTCAGTTCAATATTCTGTTGTGAAAATCCAATTAGACTAGATTGAATCAACAAGACGAACGAAATAATCCTTTTCATTCTAATGAAATTGAAAACTCAAAATTACAAACAAACTATTGAAATGCAAAGTATTACTGATATCCTCATTTATTGTAAATATTTTTATTCACAAAGTACAATTCGTACAATCTTTAAATTAAGACTGTACGATGGCCAATTATTTTCTAAATTTTTAATAGACTAGGAGTAATCCCATCAATCCCGTGTTTTCAGAAGAAAAAAGAAACCGGGATTACCTCAGATCCCACACCTCTACGGTCTTGTACGTGCTGATCTTCTTCTTGATGAAAGGGGCGAATTTCGGATTCTGATGATAGGTGGTGACGAGCAGGACCAGGTACTCCACCTGCTGATTCTGAAGGGCCCTCAGGCGCTCATCCTCGGGCAGGGATCCGAAATAAAAATCGGTGAACCCGTTCTGATCCATCAGGTAAAGCCAGGCGTTGATGGTGACGTCGGGCGTGCAGTAAATGAGGTCATTTCGTTTGATCCCAAGATCCCGGAGGTACGGAGTGATGGTCTCCAGCGGCTGGTAGAATTTTGAACAATAATCGACCCACATCACCCAGCGGGTCTTCATATCTTGTGAAATGAACAGCGCTTTCTGAACGTATGGCTGATGGGGATAGTACTTCATCCTCGACTGCACCGAGGCGGTATAAACAATGACTAAGACACCTGCGAGGACGATCCCTTTAAAAATATAATTTTTGAAAAACCGCGGATAATTTCGCTTCAGCATTTCGAGCAGCGCGATGCCGGGAAGGGGAATAAAGATCAGCAGGTTGGTAAGGTAGTAATCTTACACGTTGAAAACCTGGAAGAAGAGAAGGATGAAACCAATTGCACCCAGAAACATCAGGAGGTTGAGAAAAAACAGGTACCGGTTCATCTTTTTTAAGAAGACAAAAAGGGAGAGAAAATTGGCAAGGTTGATGTAAAGTGCCGTTTCAGAAAAGAATGACGGAAGCATCTCCTTGTGAAAGCTGGTCCAGATGGCGCTCCTTACTGCACCGTCCATTGTCCAGATCGGAAGGATCCCCTGGAGTAAGAGTCCGGCAAGGTTGTGGCTGTTGTAATAACGTGCATAGCTGTACCAGGCAAAGATCACCACCGCAACCACAAAATACGGAACCAGGAGCACAGGTTGATTGAACCAGGACTTTTCTTTCTGGCGAAAGATCAGGATATAGATCTGGATGACCAGGAATGCAAAGAACATCATAAGGGACGAGAGCTTGATAAGTCCGGCCAGCAGGAAAAAGAAAAATGCAATCCAGTACCATTTTTTCTTTTCAAGGGAAAAGGCCTTCCAGTAAAAATAGGAGGCGATCATGGCAAGTCCCAGGGCGGCGGCACCGGTAAGGAACCTGGTGGTA
>Ga0172367_10004522_pt1 | contig 17288 bp, 26 predicted proteins | sample Lak10m_FD_114542 | JGI IMG/M metagenome (GOLD analysis project Ga0172367, IMG submission 114542) | Freshwater microbial communities from Kabuno Bay, South-Kivu, Congo - kab_022012_10m | ecosystem: Environmental > Aquatic > Freshwater > Lake | place: Democratic Republic of the Congo: South-Kivu...
ATTAACTGTTCCCGCAAATGGTTTCAATGTAGGTGACTCTTTTCACCTAAAAATGCTAGGTCATCTAGGAGCTAAAAACGGATCAGGTTTAAGAATTATAATTGCTTCTAATGGTGTTACACTAGCTGGTTCAGCTGGATACATACCTCTTCCTAATATTACAAATCAGCATTGGGAGTTAAATATATATTTCACAATCCGTGCTGTAGGAGCAGCTAATGTAGCCAGTATATCTTCAGGCGGTGTGTTTATGTATACTCAAAATGCATCAACAGCATTTAACGGAACTAACTTTACGGAAGTAAATAATACCACTTTTGATACCACTATAGATAACACTCTTGAAGTTATTGCCATATGGGATACAGCAGACCCGCTTAATAACATATACTCTGAAATAGCAATACTACAAAAGATTTACTAAGGTGATTGAGACTTGGACATTTAGCATTAAGGATGTTATCTGGATTGTAACAGGAGTAGGTTCGGGATTATCAGCATACTTTGCTTTAAAGCAAGAGATTGGCAAGCTAAAAGGTAAGGTAGATAAACTTGTTGGTGATATGACATCCTTAGAAGAGGATCTTACCGCCAAAGAAAATACTATTTATAATCGTATGGATGCACTTAAAGAAGATCAGAAAGCTGCTCATGAGAAGCTAGATCTAAAAATGGATAACTTAACTAATCACATGACACAGTTAAGTACAAATATCGCAGAACTTACAGGCTATATCAAAGCTACTAAAGAGCAGCAAGGTAAGAAGCCTTAAGGTCAATACAGTTTAGGTTAAGGAGCCTGGGTAAACGTACCTGGGCTTTTTTTATTTAAATATTTGGAGTTTAAAATTTTTACTATATATTTGTCTAAACCTAAATATTTAAAAGTTATGGAAAACCAACAAGAAATGTTTACTCCTGAGCAAATTGAAGCTAAGAAAGCTGAGCTTATGGAGTTTTACAAAGAGCAAATTGAAGTTCTTCAATTGCAAAAAGACTATGAAACATTAGCTACTGAAATTGAGGAGTTGCGCACAAGACGCTTAATGGCTCAAATGCGTCAAGCTCAAATCATGGCACCTGGTCCAGATGAAGATGGTCCCGAAACTCCAGAGGAATCTGCTGAGATTAAAAAGCGTGTACTAAGAAAAGAAAAATAAGAAATCATGGCAGTAGTAAATCAAGTTCAGAAAAAAGTACGTATGAACCTATGGGACATAGTACGCTTTCAGCTTAATGTGCATTGCCATTTGAAAAACATTTCAGTATCAGATCGTGACCTTAATTGCCTTACATACTTGGCAATTTCAGGTGAAAAAGAACTTGCGGATTTTTGTAATGCTGTTGCCGATAATAATATCTTCGGCAATAGCCAATCCGTAAGAAATGCAATATCTAAAGGACAACGTCGCGGTCTAGTTAATGTATTTAAGAATGGTAAAGCAAAAAAACGTATTAAGCTGAACCCCGAGATAATGATACAAACTAATGGTAATATCTTGTTAGACTATAAAATTGTAAGACTTGAATCCCAAGAAAGCGAAGACCCTTTACAACGAGGTAGCAACTGATCTTAACTTAGATGAGAATCTAGTAAAAGATGTTTTAGATTTCTACTGGAGTAGTTTGCGAAAGCAAATGACAAATCTTACATCACCAAGATTAGATGTTATTAATTTAGGAACATTTGAGATAATGCCTAAAACACTTCAAAGATGTATAACTGCATATGAAGAATATAGCAAGATGCCGGTTCCTAAAACTTTTACAAAGTATCAAGCTTATAGCGTAATTGAAGGAAGACTTAAACGCCTTCTAGAAATACAACAAGAACTAAATAGTTATAGTGAAATAAAACAATCCGTTATAGAAAAACGATATGGTAAACAAGATCAAGAGAATCTGGAAGAATAAGTGGCTCATCCTTGAGGGGATGTTTAACTACTATTTTACCCGCAAAAAGATCAAGCGCGTAGCTATGTGGCGTATGGAGATTTGTGAATCATGCCCTCTTATAGATATCAAAGGATCTAAATGTGAGGTACCAGGTACTCAACCATGTTGTGGAGATTGTGGATGCTCACTAGCATATAAAACACATAGTATGTCTTCAGCTTGTCCTCGCGGAAGATGGTTTGCTATAATGAGTGAGGAAGATGAAGATATATTAAATGAAAAACTGGATACGCATGTCGATACTATTTAAAGCCGAAACTCATAGTTATGTAAGTATAGATCCAGCTGAGAATATAAGCTGGACTAGTGTAACTAGCGTTATATCTAAATTTAAAAAACCATTTGATGCAGATACTATTGCATTAAAGTCTTCTAAGAATAAGAAGAGCAAATGGTATGGTATGACACCTGATGCTATTAAGGAAGCATGGAAAAGTGAGTCTAATAGAGCTATGAGTCTTGGTACTTGGTATCATGGACAACGTGAGCGTGATATTTTATCATGTGAGAGTATTAGTAGGGAGGATGTCATTGTACCTGTATTTAAACCAATAGAATCCGAGGGTATTAAAAAAGCACCTGATCAAAAGTTAGGTAATGGTGTATATCCCGAACATATGGTGTATCTTAAGAGTGCGGGGTTGTGTGGTCAAGCGGATAGGGTAGAGGTAGTTAATGGTAAAGTTAATATCTATGATTATAAAACAAATAAAGAAATTAAGAGCACCGGTTACACTAACTGGGAAGGAATTACTGATAAAATGCTTGATCCAGTCAATCATTTGGATGATTGTAATCTTAACCACTACTCATTGCAATTAAGTTTTTATATGTATATGATTATTAAACATAACCCAAAACTAAAACCGGGTAAGATGATTATTGAGCATATACTTTTTAAAGAAGCTGGTAAAGATGCATATGATAATCGTGTTGTACTATATGATGAGTTTGGTGAACCAGTGGTAGATAAAATAGTACAATATGAGGTACCTTATTTAAAGACCGAGATAATAAATATTATAAATCATCTAAAAGATAATGGCAGTATATAATGAGAATATAGAGTTGTTTAAGTGCTATGTGAGAGCATCTCATTTTACTAAGAATGAAGCTGACAAAGACAGTTATCATAAAGCATATGCGTTCGCTATACAATCTATAGCAGGTAAGATACTGACCTTTCATGTGATGACAGACTACGGTATGCTTAGATCGCGTGTACCTATATCAGAGATATTTATGCAAATTCCAACTAATGATATACCTTTTCACTTTAAACAGTTATGGGATTGCTTCTCAGAAAATGTTACTGTAACTACATATGATTATTTATATGAAAAGCGTTGTCAGGTTGTACTTAAAGATGGTTCTAAAGTATGGACTACATACTTAATGACTATAGACTGGTATAAGAACCCTTATTCAGATGAGCCTAGTGACTACAAGTGTGGTCACATACTTATAGCTGATGATGGGTATTTATTATGTCAACCTAATAATAGAATATATTGGAAAGATTCTAACTGGATAACCAAACCATTCCCGGTTGAGCCTTCAACATTTAAAGTAGATGAGCATATAGAATCAGTTGAAGCTCAGTCAGATAGATGGGTATCTGAGGATTCTAGCAGCTACTATTATGAAATAAAAGAAGTAAAAAATGATTGTTAAACTATTTGATATACAAGATAAGGTTATTGTTCCTAGTGAGCATTGTTATACAATAACAACCTTAAAAAAGATTATGGATGATTATCCTGAGGACCATCTTAAGATATATCAGTATTTGTTTTATATGACATGTCCTAATCCAGATCTAAATCCTTTTTTTAATCTTGCTGAAGATGACAAAGAAGAGATTATATTAGCAGAAATAAGTGCGGAGTTTAGCCCTGAGGATGATGGTATTCCAGGCGCTTTAGATCTTTGCAAAAAATTATACGAAACCCCGACTATGCGTGCATATAATGGTATTAAGCAAATGCTTGACAGTTTAGCAAACTACATGGCAACAACAAGTATTACAGATGGAAGAGATGGTAACATCACAGCGCTTACAAATACAGCAGCAAAATTCCAGCAAATCCGCGAAGCCTATAAAGGTGCCTACAAAGATTTACAAGAAGAACAACAAGGAAGGGCTAGAGGAGGAGCCGGGCTTGCATATGACCAAATGTAACCTATCAGACTTTTTTATCTACTATTCTTGTGAAACAGAAGAATGGATGGCTATACCTAGAAATAATTTAAGTACCTTTATGAACAGTTATTCTTTACCTAGTAAGGATAAAGATCTTAACTTACTAATAAAACTTATAGAAAATGGCAAAGCAAAACGTTGAGAAGACTGCTCCAAAAGGAGATATTAAGTTTTCAATTACATTATCTGATGAGCAAAAGAAAGCAAAGGAGTTAATACTTAATGCTCCTTATAACTTCTTATTAGGTAATGCGGGTTCAGGTAAAACTTTACTTGCTGTACAGGTAGCTCTTGATATGTACTTTAAGAGAAGAGTGAATAAGATTGTTATTACAAGACCTACTATATCTACTGAAGACAATGGTTTTTTACCGGGTTCTGAGAAAGAAAAGATGGAGCCTTGGCTTGTACCTATTAAGTCTAATATGAGAAAGGTTTATGATAAACCAGATATCCTAAATAAACTTGAAGAACAAGAAGCTATAGAACTTGTATCTCTTACACACTTTAGAGGTAGAACCTTTGACAACTGTATATGCATAGTAGATGAGTTTCAGAACTTAACTAAAGCTCAGTTGCAAATGTGTGTGGGACGTTTAGGTAAAGATTCTATAATGATATTTACTGGTGACCCTCATCAGATTGATTTAAAGTTTAAAAATGAGTCTGCTATACATGAGGTACCTAAGTTAGAGAAATCTCACTGGGTTAATAAAGTGGTTCTATATGATAATCACCGTCATGAGGCACTTAGTGAAATATTAAAACTTCTTAATGAGTACTAATATAGAAATACCTACCTGGGAGAATGGAGAGTGGACTACAACGTCTTTTAATTCACGTGATGAGTTTAAAGACTTTGTTTTTAGTATATTTAAGGAGCCTGGTAAATATGAGTTTGATGAAACAAGCTTAATGTTTAATGAGCAGGCTAGAGCATTTAATGATGTAGGTTTTTATTGTAAGTCGCCACAAGGAACTAAAGATTTTATTATTTATTGGAATGACCAAAAGAATAAATGTAGAACCGGCGCTATATATAAAAACAATGGTAATACCTGGTATATACCACGCGACTATTACATGTGGTTAAACTTCTTACCAATCTTTAATAAGGAGACTCAAAAGTTTGGCTTTGCTGATGTCAGAGATGCTCAGTATCATATGGCCCTATATGAGTCACTAGCAGAGTTAAACTATAAGCATGCAGCAATATTAAAGAAACGTCAGATTGCATCTAGTTACTTCCATGCCGGTAAACTTATTAATCAGATCTGGTTTGAAGAAGGTATCACACTTAAGATGGGAGCTAGTCTTAAAGATTATATTAATGAGAAAGGCACCTGGAAATTCTTAAATGAGTATGAGGCATTCTTAAATAAACATACAGCGTGGTACCGCCCTATGAACCCTAACAAGGTTATGATGTGGCAGCAAAAGATTGAGATAGTAGATCCGCTTAATAAGCGTAAATCGGAAGTAGGTCTCAAGGGTGTAATGCAGGGTATGTCTTTTGAGAAAGACCCGACTAACGGGGTAGGGGGACCATGTAAGTACTTCTTCCATGAGGAAGCTGGTATTGCTCCTAAGATGGATACAACCTTTGAGTATATCCGTCCTGCTATGAAATCAGGTTTTATGACTACCGGGATGTTTGTAGCTGCAGGATCAGTAGGGGATTTATCACAATGTGAACCCCTTAAGAAAATGATTACTCGCCCGGATGCTAATGATATCTATAGTGTGGAGTCTAATCTAATAGATGAAACTGGGCAAATAGGTAGAACAGGTTTATTTATTCCTGAGCAATGGTCAATGCCGCCATACATAGATGAGTATGGTAACTCTAAAGTAGAAGAAGCACTTAAAGCTTTAGATGAACAGTTTGCCGAATGGAAGCGCGAGCTAGATCCGCAGGAATATCAGCTGCGTATATCTCAGCACCCTAGAAATATCAAAGAAGCATTTGACTTTAGAACTGTATCGGTATTTCCTAGTCACCTTATTAGTGCACAAACAAGACGCATTGAAGAGAAGATGTATCCTTATGAGTTCTTAGATATTTATAGGGATGAGAAAGGTCAAATAGCTACACGTGAAACCAGTAAGCTGCCTATATCAGAATTTCCTATAACTAAGAATACTGAGGACAAAACAGGTACGCTTGTAGTATGGGAAAAGCCTGTTAAAGATCCTAGCTTTGGGATGTACTATGCAAGCATTGACCCCGTGGGCGAAGGTAAAACTACTACATCAGAATCGCTGTGTTCCATTTATGTATATAAAGCTTCAGTTGAAGTAACTCGTAATGATGGAGAAAAAGTTGAGACCTTTATTGAACATGATAAAATAGTAGCTGCATGGTGTGGCCGCTTTGATGATATAGCTAAAACTCACGAGCGTCTTGAGATGATTGTTGAGTGGTATAACGCTTGGACAATTGTTGAAAACAATATTAGTTTATTTATTCAGCATATGATTCATAGAAAAAAACAGCGCTATCTTGTACCCCGAAGTCAAATATTATTTTTAAAAGATATTGGTGCAAATGCTAATGTGTTTCAAGAGTATGGTTGGCGTAATACAGGTACTTTGTTTAAAAGTCATATGATAAGTTATGCAATTGAATTTTTAAGAGAAGAGCTTCATCAAGAAACTACCGATGATGGTAAAGTAGTTAAAACTACTTATGGTGTAGAGCGTATTCCAGATATAATGTTGATGAAAGAGATGATGGCTTATCGCGATGGAGTAAACGTCGATAGGCTAGTTTCATTTGCAGCTTTAATTGCTTTTGCTAAAGTTCAACAAGCAAATAGAGGTTATAAAAAGCGTTATGAGGAGACTGGAGCAGCAAAAAACTTGGATAACTCTAATAAATTCAGTAAATTAAATAAGAGCCCTTTTCGTCACATTGGCAATGGGGGTCATACTTTTAGTGGTATGAAATTACCAAGACAAGCATTTAAAAACTTAAAATAAGTTATGGAAATATACAATGCCATGCAGGTAAAGGCTGGGGCCAAGGTTGAGTACAACAAAATGGGTACTCTTAACCAGCCTATTCAGTTTTTACCTAAAGATAAAAAAGATAAAGACTGGGCTAACTGGAACCTAGACTGGCTAGAATGGCAAGGCTTACGCGTAGTGCGTAGAAATGCACGTCGCTTTCTAAAAAATTATAAGCTTGCTAAAGGTATTATAGATAAGACTGACTACATTGTAGAAGAGGATAATGAGTATGCAGATCTTATTGAAACTTTAACGCAAGAAGATGTAAGCGCATTGGAATTAAAGTTTTATCCTATTATTCCTAATGTAGTTAATACACTTGTTGCTGAGTTTGCAAAACGTAATACACGTGTTACATTTAGAGGTGTTGATGAAACATCTTATAATGAGATGTTAGAGCTTAAAAGAGCTGAGTTAGAAAAGGCTATTATTGCTGATGCTGAGGATCAAATGCGCATGACTTTATCGGAAATGGGAATTGCCGAAGATAATGAGCAGTATCAACAAGCAATGGCACCGGAGAGTATTAAATCATTACCTCAAATTGAAAGCTACTTTAGTAAAACTTACAAGTCAATGGTGGAGCAATGGGCTGAGCACCAATTGCAAGTTGATACGGAGCGCTTTAAAATGGATGAGCTTGAAGAGCGTGGATTTCGTGATATGTTAATTACAGACCGCGAGTTTTGGCACTTTAAGATGATGGAGGATGATTATAACATTGAGCTATGGAATCCAATACTTACATTTTATCATAAATCACCTGAGGTACGCTATATGTCAGATGCTAGCTGGGTGGGTAAATTTGATATGATGACGGTAGCAGATGTCATTGATGCATATGGTTGGTTAATGACACAAGAGCAACTAGAAAGTCTTGAGGCAATTTATCCAGTACGTTCTGCAGGTTATCCTATTCAAGGTTATCAAAATGATGGTAGTTATTATGATGGTACTAAGTCTCATGACTGGAATACTCAAATGCCATCTTTAGGATATCGTCAATATACATCTATGTGGGATAATACTCTTGTAGGAGGTGATATTGTAAACTGGATCATGCGTGATACAGAAGATTTCTTTGACTATGGTACTGTAAACTTATTGCGCGTAACTACAGCATACTGGAAGTCACAGCGTAAAGTTGGTCATCTAACTAAAATCTATGATGATGGTACAGTACAACAAGATGTTGTTACGGAAGACTACAAAATTGTAGATAAACCAATTTATAATACACGTCTTATTAAAAATAAGTCTAAGGATAACTTGGTATTTGGTGAGCACATAGATTGGATTTGGATTAATGAGGTATGGGGTGGAGTTAAAATTGGCCCACATCACCCATCATTTTGGGGAACTAAATCTCCTGGAGGTATCAATCCTATATATTTAGGGATGAACCAAAATAATATTGCACCAATGAAGTTCCAATTTAAAGGTGATAATTCACTTTATGGTTGTAAACTTCCTGTAGAAGGCTCCGTGTTCTCAGATCGTAATACGCGCTCTGTAGCATTAGTAGATTTAATGAAGCCTTTCCAAATTGGATATAATATTGTAAATAACCAGATTGCGGATATTCTAGTAGATGAATTAGGTACTGTAATCTTACTTGACCAAAACTCTTTACCTAGACACTCATTAGGAGAAGACTGGGGAAAGAACAACTTGGCTAAAGCTTATGTAGCAATGAAGAACTTCCAGATGTTACCATTGGATACTTCTATTACTAATACTGAAAACCCACTTGCATTCCAGCATTATCAAAAGCTTGATCTTGAGCAAACTAATCGTTTGATGACTCGTATTCAATTGGCTAACTACTTTAAGCAGCAAGCCTTTGAAGTAATTGGTATTACGCCACAGCGTATGGGTCAACAAATTGGCCAGACTAATACAGCAACTGGTGTAGAGCAAGCTGTGTCAGGATCATATGCACAAACTGAAATGTTATTTGTACAGCACAGTGATTATTTAATGCCACGTGTACATCAAATGCGCACGGATCTAGCTCAGCATTACCATTCAACTAAGCCATCATTACGCCTTAGATATATTACTAATACAGAAGAAACAAAAAACTTTGAGATGAATGGTACAGATCTACTTATGCGAGATCTTAATATCTTCTGTACTACTAAAGCTAATCATAGAGCTGTACTTGAACAACTTAAACAACTTGCTATTCAGAATAATACATCTGGTGCAAGCATCTACGATCTAGGTAATATTATGAAGGCTGACTCTATTGCTGAGGTTGACCAGATTCTTAAGAAGTCTGATGAGCGTATGGAAAGACAACGTCAAGAGCAAATGCAACAAGAACAGCAAATGCAAGAGCAAGCGCTTAAAGCTAGACAAGATGAAGTGCGTCAGAAGATGGAGTTTGAAGCTAGCGAGAATCAAAAAGATCGTGAAGCTAGAATTATTGAAGCTGAAATTAGATCTGCTGGTTATGGAGCAATGCAAGACCTTAATCAAAACATGCAAAGTGATTACGCAGATATGCTTGAAAAAATTCAAAAAGGTGAAGAATACCAGCAAGCAATGGGGTTACAGCGTGAGAAAGAAGGTAATCGCATGAGAAATGAATCAGCTAAAATGGATCTTGAGCGTGAGAAGTTAGCAGTGCAAAAACAAATATCTGATAACCAATTAGCTATTGCAATGGAGAATAAAAATAAGTTTGACGTGCAAAAAAAGAATAATGAGAAGAAGAAGAAATAAGGGTATAGCCATATAATGCGCGCTTTTTTTTAATTCTGTAAAACTTATTAAATTTATTTAGATAGATTTGCCTATATTATTAATAGGACATTAACATAAAAACCAACTCATATGTCTACAGAAAAAGAAACTACCGAGGTTTCACAAGTTGAAGTTAACCTCGATGAATTATTGGGAATTCCAGGAGCAGATAACGTAATGCTTCCTGAAGAAAAAAAGCCGTCGGTGTTCACGGATCCCAAAGTTGACACCTCGTTCCTTGACACTCCTGATGAGGAGGATGAAGATAAAGAAAAACCTATTTCTAAAACAGAAGTAGATGATCTTTTAAATGAACCACTTAAAGATGAGGATGTTGATGATGCTCCAAAAGCAACAGGTCGCCCTAAGCTTGATAAAAGTGGTACAGCGGAACTTGTAAAGAAGCTTATTGATAAAGGGCAAATTGTACCTTTTGATGATGACAAGCCTATTGAAGAGTATACATTAAAAGATTTTGAAGAGCTTCTTGAAGCAAACTTCAGTGAGCGTGAAAATAAAGTTCGCCAGGATACACCTCGTGAATTTTTTGAAGCACTACCTGAAGAATTGCAAGCCGCTGCTAAGTATGTAGCAGATGGTGGAGATGATCTTCGCGGACTATTTAGAATTTTGGCCGAGGTTGAAGAACATCGCCAACTTGACCCTAGAGATAAAAATGATCAAGAGTATATAGTACGCGAATACCTAAGAGCTACAAACTTTGGTAATGAAGACGAGATTGAAGAAGAAATTGATCAATGGCGCGATCGTGGAGACTTAGAAGCAAAAGCTCTTAAGTTTAAACCAAAGTTAGATAAAATGCAGGAGCACGTTGTTCATCAAAAATTAGCTCAACAAGAGCATATGAAGAAACAACAGCAACAAGCAGCTCAAGCTTATATGCATAATGTATATGAGACTCTTAAGAATGGTGAGCTTGGTGGATTGAGATTAGATAAAAAGACACAGGGTATGCTATATGCTGGTCTTGTACAACCTAATTACCCATCTATATCAGGTAAACCAACAAACATGTTAGGACACTTATTGGAGAAATACCAATACGTTGAACCAAGACATGATTTAATTGCTGAGGCTTTATGGTTGCTTTCTGACCCAGATGGTTATAAAGCAAAGATTAAAGATGTAGGTAAACAAGCACAAGTTGAAAAAACTGTGCGCCAATTGAAAACCGAGGAAGCACGACGCACTGTAAGTTCTCCAGTAGTTGAAAGCGAGGAGAAAGTACAACGCCGTATTCCTAGAAATGATAGCTTTTTTAAACGATAATTAACCCTTAAATAAATAAAAAAAACATGGCAACTCCAGTTTTGAACAATGGTATATTTCTACGCGATACCAACTACGCAGCTAGTTCACACGTAGATTCTTACCACTTGGTTAACATGCTCAAGAATGCTGAACCTATGGATTTAGGACCAGTAGATCTTTGGGCAATGGCGCAAAAGGTAGAAATGCCTTTGTACCAGATGTCTAGCTTTGGTGGAAAGAACGTAATTAATGTTGACAATGCAAGAGGTGAGTACAAATGGCAAACGCCAATTGTAATGGATCTTCCTTACATTGTTGATGAAGTATTAACAGACGAGCAAACTCTTGGTGCGGATGGTACTACCTTCCAAATCAAAGTTTCACGTCGTGAATTTGGACATGGTGATATCATCACTTATGACAAGTTCAACGGTGCTGAAATGTACATTACTGCTGATGACATTGTTCCAGTAGGTGATGGCTTTGTGTACACTGTACAACTTGTTAACAATGATTCATCTTATGGTCTAGATACATCAATTCTTTCTCCAGGTACTAAGATCTTCCGTAAAGGTTCTGCACGTGGCGAATATGGTGAGCGTTTCTCAGACATCGTAACTGCTACTGGTTTCCGTGAATTCTACAACTTTGTAGGAGGAGCTGAAGCACACGTACACTACTCTATTTCATCTCGCGCAGATCTTATGATCAAAGGTGGTATGAATGCAGATGGTACTGTACCTGTAGTAGAAATCTGGCGTAACTTTGACAAGAACATTGACCCATCTATTGCTAACCTAGATTCTATGGTATCTCGCATGGGTAAAGACTATGTTAAACGCGCTATGGGTAATGGATCATTGAGCCGTACTTTCATGACTACAATGGAAGCTGCTCACTTGACTAAAGTAGCAAATGACATCGAGACTTACTTAATGTGGGGACAAGGTGGACGTGTGCGTCAAGATGGTCCAGATGATATCCGCTTATCAGTGGGTCTTTGGAAGCAATTGGATAACTCATTCAAGCGCATCTACAACAAGTCTAACTTTAACCTTGACTTGTTCCGCTCTGAGCTTTACAACTTCTATGCTGGTAAAGTTGAGTTCCAAGGTCCAGATCCTAAGCGTCAATTGATTGTACAAACCGGTATGGGCGGTATGCGCATGGTTAACGAAGCAATCAAGCGTGAGGCTATGGCTTCAGGATTGTTGATCCAAGCTGCTGAAAATAATGGTATTGGAGCAATCACTGGTCAAGGTATGGATTTGAACTACGGATTTGCATTCACTTCTTATGTTATCCCATTCTTGGCTAACGTGAAGTTTGTGTTGAACCCAGCGTTTGATAACTTACACACCAATGACATTGAAAACCCAATCATTGATGGTTTCCCATTGTCTTCTTATAGCTTCATTATCTTTGATATCACAGATAACACTAATGACAACATCTTCTTGTTGAAACTTAGCTGGGATAATCAATTGAAGTGGTGGTACCAAAACGGAACTATGGATTACATGGGACGTACCCAAGGTTTCCAAAGCTCTGGACAATTCAATGGATACCGCGTATTCATGACACAAACAATGCCTGCGATCTGGGTTAAAGACCCAACCAAAGTATTGAAGATTGTTATGCGTAACCCAATCACTGGCGGATCATTCTAATCTTAATAATCTGTAAATCGGGGGAGAGTTGAAAGCCTCCCCCTTTTTACTACCTTTACAAAAAACCAATAAATAAAACCAACAATTTATGAGCTTTACATTAGTAGAGAAGGTGGCACACCTTAAAAAAGGACCTGTTGCAATTAGACCTTATTTTAGTGGTCAAAATTCAAACATGGGTCTTGAGAAATATGGATTAACACTTTTTGAAGGTGTATCCCATGAAGAGCAATTAGCATGTCTTGAAAATAACGGAGTAAAACGTTATCTTACAGGACTTAATGAATTTGCTCCTGAGATTAAAAAAATTGCTGATCCTGAAGAGCGTGAAGCAAAGATTAAAGAAATAAGAACAGTTGTATCTGAGCTTGAAAAAGAGTTAGCTGCAAATGTTATAAGTCCAGAAGATCCTGATTTCTGGAATAAAGTGAAGTTGTTGCGTCCAGATAATGATGAGTTCTGGAATAAAGTATCAATACGTTGTGGTAACGACCCCGTATTTTTAGAGCCTGAAAAAGATGCTTATGATCTTATTAAGCTCTATGCAATTAATGCAGGAGGCTTTAGTATTGTAGCAAAAAGCTATGATGATGCTAAAGCAAGAACAAATAAAAATGCACGTTTTTATTTAGATAAATACGAAGAAACTGCTTCAACTAAAACTGAAGTTAAAAAGCTTCGTAATAAAGCTCTTGCTGAGTTGCAAAAACTTTATGATAAGAACACTAACAAGTTGTTCTATGTTGCTAAAGTTGTTGACATTGCGAGTGCCCAGTATAAAAAGTCTACCCCTAACGATATCATATACGATATTATGGATAACTTTATTAATGGGGAAAGTACAGAAAGAAATCCTGTACGCGCAGCACAAACATTCTTAGATGCAGCTGCTGCTGATATGGAAACATTAAAGCTTAAAGCAATTGTAAAAGATGCAACATACTACAAGTTTATCGTGGCTAAAGCGGATGGAATTGTATACACTAAAGATACTGGTGTAATGCTAGGAAGAAACCAAGCCGAGATTGTAGAGTTCTTTAAAAACCCACTTAATGAAGATGTTTTAGTACAAATTTCTAAAAAAGTGGAGAAATATTGGAATCAATAACTATCTTTATATAAAGAACATATTATGAAAAAAGCAGTAAAAAAATATCAAGATGCTGGTGCTACTACCCGTAAAAATCTTTTAGGTAGAACTATTAAAGAAACATATAAGGAATCAAATGCTCCATCATTTGATGAAGGTCGTAAATTAAGCAGTTCTTCTTATACTAAAGAGGTATACAGAAAAGATGGTTCACTTGCTAGAAAAGTAGAACGTGGGTCTGCTAATAAGCTATTTGGTCAAGATAGCGTTAGCAAAACAACTCGCTATAATAAAAAAGGTGAAGTTAAAAGCGTTAAAGGCGGTTCTTCAAAAGATATGGCTTATAAAAAAGGTGGTTCAATAAAATCTAAAAAGAAATAATATTATGAAAAAGGTGAAAAAAATGATGACCGGCGGTGTTAAGAATCCTAACGCTGCTGCTACAGTACAAAGAGTAGCTGGAGGACGTGTGGGTGGTGGCAACGCTTCTGCTCAAGTTCAAAAAGTTGCTAAAGGTCGCGTAGGCGGTGGAAATAAATCTGCTGAAGTTAGTCCAAAGCGTAAAGGATGAATCCGCTTCTAAAGCCTGAAGAAAAAAAGAAAATGATTTCATATGGAAAGCCTAATGGTACCACCTACAAAAAAGGTGGTGCTGTGGCTTCCAAGAAGTCTGGTTGTGGTTGTAAAAAATAACTACTATGGCTAAAGATAAAAAGTGGATTCAAAAAGCAATTAATCCAAAACATAAAGGGTATTGTACACCAATGTCTAAACCAACATGTACGCCTAAGCGTAAGGCACTTGCTAAAACGCTTAAGGCTATGGCTAAAAAGAAGTAATCATGGCAGGAAAAACTAAATCTAAAGTAAATCAAGCAGGTGTGTATACTAAACCAGGTATGCGCAAATCCCTATTTAACAAAATCAAAGCTGGAACTAAAGGTGGAGATCCTGGAGAATGGTCTGCTAGAAAAGCTCAGCTCTTGGCTAAAGAGTACAAGGGTAAAGGCGGTGGATACAAAACCAAAAAGTAATGGAAAATATAAAACCAATACAAATTAACAAGTGGGGTTTAGCAGCTAAATATGCAGATTCTACTAAATACAAAATGGAGAAAGGTGATCATATTCCTAAATATGAAATATGGGAGGAAATTAAGAAAGATTTTGAAGAAGGTTTTGATAAAGCTAAAGAACTGTATAATACTGAAAAGTAATGCCTAAAGATCCTCAACAAAGTCTTAAAGATTGGTCTGCTCAAAAGTGGATGACCTCAGGTACTTATGCAAATAAGAAAAAGGGATCATCTAAAGAGGTAAAATCTAAGGGTACAAAGAGGTATTTACCAGAAGCTGCGTGGGGAGCATTATCATCAGGGGAGAAAGCAGCAACTAATAAGGCTAAAGCTGAAGGAAATAGAAAAGGTAAACAGTTTGTACCACAACCTAAATCAGCAAAACAAAAAGCTAAAAGATATAGATAATGGCTAATAGTGCAAAACAACAAGCTGCAATTGCTATCTCTATGAAGAAAGCCGGTAAGACACCTAAAATGGCCAGTGGTGGCTCAGCTAAAAAATGCTGGCCTGGTTATAAAAAGCAAGGTAGTAAAACCATGTATGGCAAAACTTATAATAACTGTGTAAAAAAATAATTATGGCAAAGTCTCCAGCATGGCAAAAATGCACTGACTGTAATAAGGAAGGTGATAAAAGCATGTTTGCTAAAGGAGGTAATGGTAGATGTAATAGATGTAGTAAAATAGAATGGGAAAAAAATAATCCAGATAAAGTACGTGCTCAGAGATTGCATGGAAATGCTACCAAAAGAGCTAAAGCTATGGGATGGCCAAAACCTGATTTTGATACAAACTATATTTATGAAAAAATAAAACATGGCTATTGTGAAGTAACAGGTATTAAGTTTGATTTAGAAACAGAAGTAAGAAAATCTACACATGCTAAAAACCCTTGGGTACCATCAATAGATAGAACGGATAGTACTAAGCCATATTTGAAAAACAACATAAAAATAGTTATCTTTATGTATAATGTATGTAAATCAGAATTTAGACATGAGGATGTATTAAAATTTTGCACTACTATTAAAGAACTTGAAGATGGCAAAATATAAAAGCCCAAGTTGGCAAAGAAAAGAAGGTAAGTCACCAAGTGGTGGACTTAATGCTAAAGGACGCGCTTCTTTAAAAGCAGCAGGTCATGATATTAAAGCACCTCAGCCTGAGGGGGGTCCTAGAAAAAAATCATTTTGTGCTAGAATGTCTGGTATGAAGAAAAAACTTACTAGTGCTAAAACTGCTAATGACCCTAATAGCCGTATTAATAAATCACTTAGAAAGTGGAAATGCTAAAACTATAATACTATGAAAAAGTGTAAAACTTGTGGTTCAGTAAAAATGAAAGCTGGTGGTTCTAAATCTAGCTTTGGAATGCTTTCAGTAAAAGCAGGTATAGATAACAATCCTAAGCCTACAGCTGCAGATAGAATTGCAGGTGCTACAAAAAAAGCTAAAATGGGTGGTGGCTATAAAAAAGGTGGCACTAAGAAATGAATAATACTACCATACAAATAAAGATTAAGGAGCGACTCAACAAGCTTGATAGCCAAGACTATGACAACTTTGAATGTTGGCAGATAGTTGAGGCTTTTAATAAAGCTCAAATAGAGTGGGTTCGGCGTCAGCTTGTAGGTAATAATATTCTTAGACAAGGGGATGAGCAAAGTAATCGCAGAGTTGATGATCTTTCATTATTGCTTACATCAGAAGACTTAGCATTTACTAATGGTGATCAATATGTTATTACTGAACTCTTACCAGATAACTGGATGGAGTTTAAAAGAATAGACGTAAAAGCTGTAAGTAAATGCTGCAATGAAGAAAAAGATATTGTGGTATATTTAGCAGAGGAGGCCAACGTTAGCGTTTTACTAAACGATTATTTACGTAAACCTAGTTTTGAATGGCGCGAGACTTTTGCAACTATGATGGGAAACAAAATTAAAGTATATACTAGTGATGATTTTACTATAAAAAATATTAAGTATACATTTTATAAATACCCAGTTAGAATTCAAATTTTAGGTTGCTCTGACCCATATACCCTACAAATATCAACAGAGGATATAGAATGCCAGTTTCCAGATGATATTATAGAAGTAATGGTAGATTCTGCAGCTTCAATACTTGCAGGAGATATAGAATCATTTAATCAGTATACTCGGGAGTCTAATGCTTCTGAACAAAATAACTAATCATGGCTGAACAACCAAGAAACCTTTTAAAAAGAAATCCTGATGTAGGGATATCTTATCCTGC
>Ga0172367_10004523_pt1 | contig 17288 bp, 10 predicted proteins | sample Lak10m_FD_114542 | JGI IMG/M metagenome (GOLD analysis project Ga0172367, IMG submission 114542) | Freshwater microbial communities from Kabuno Bay, South-Kivu, Congo - kab_022012_10m | ecosystem: Environmental > Aquatic > Freshwater > Lake | place: Democratic Republic of the Congo: South-Kivu...
CCCGAACCCGCACCGGCTCCTGAACCTGCACCGGCGCCTCCTGCCGCTGCGCCCGGTTCAGAAGCATCGCTCCAAGCTGAACTCGACGGCGTGAATGCCGAACTGGCGGCCTCGAACCGTTCGCTCGACGACCTGAAGCAGCGCATCGATGGTTCTGCTGCACTCGATGCCGCGGAACGGGCCAAAGCAGAGAGCGACGATCGAGTCAAGCCGTTGCTCGTGGACATGGCGCGATTGCGCGCTGAACGCGATGCGGCTCCCGCTGGCTCCGAGGCGGCAGCCACGGCAGCAACCGCACTCGCGGCGGTGGAGCGTCAGCACGGCAACCTCATTGATGACATCGGTCGCTTGAATCGCGAGTCGGAGCGTCGCACGCTCACGCAGTCGATCGCCGCACTCACCGACCGTCGCAGCTCCCTGGAACGATCCATCCGTCAAGCGCGCGGTGAACCAGAACCGGCGCCCGCAGCCGTCGCGACGGGATCGCTTCGCTTGGTTACCCTCGATGGGACCACGCCGCCGACCACGCCAGAGTCGCCCGACTCCGATGCTCCGACCATGGTGGCACCAAGCCAGGTCGACACCGTGATGTCGACCAGCTACGTCTTCGACGCCAAGTTGGATAAGTGGGTCCCTGCTCGCGAGGCGGCCACCATCCCGGCATCGGCGACGGCCCCAAAGGCCAGCGCGGCAGCACCGGGCGCGCCGCAGGCAGCGGCTCCGCTGATGGATGACAACCTGATCCCGAAGGGCATCCGCGATAAGTACTCCGTCCCGGACATCCAACGCATCGCCGCCCGCGACATCGAGGATGGCACCCTCGACGGACGAGTCACCCGCCTGCTGGAGATCGATTACCGCGACTTGATCGCGGGCAAGTCGATCCTCAACGTGATCGTCCGCCCGGATGACTTCATCAACGTGGTGCCGCCGCCGACCGGTGTCGTCTACATCGATGGGGAAATCTCGCGACCAGGGCCGTATGACCTGCCTGCTTCGGGGCAGCTGACGCTGAGCCGTCTCGTTGCCGCAGCCGGCGGGCTTGGTCCGCTGGCGATCCCGGAGCGTGTCGATCTGGTCCGTCGCGTGGGAGATCGCGAGGCGACCATCCGCGTCAACCTCGCAGCCATCCGCGAACGCGCTGAACCCGACATCGCGCTCAAGAGCGACGACCACGTGATCATCGGCACGAACTTCTTCGCACAGCCCTTGGCCGTCATCCGCAACGGTTTCCGCATGACCTACGGCTTCGGGTTCCTCATCGATCGCAACTGGGGTACCGACATCTTCGGTCCGCCGCCCGAGGCGTTGACGGTCCAGTGACCAAGCGGCCATGTGCAGACGATCCCAGCCCTGCACCCGGTCGTACGGTGGCGACAGACCACTCGAGCATCCCTCATGACGAGCCCTGCCACCCAGACTCCCCGCCTTGCCGAACCCGCCGCACCCGTGGTGGCCTGCATGCTCGTGGTGCTCTTCGGCCTTGGTGTTGCGGTGTTTTTCGACTTCCTCCAGAAGCAGGTGGCGTTCGCCGTCTCGCAGCCATCCGACTGGGGCCACACCCTCATCATCCCGGCTGTCGGCGCGTATCTCATCTGGCTCCGGCGCGCCGAGCTGCTCGCCGAGCCGTTCCGGCCGTTCTGGCCAGCGCTTGCGATGCTGCTGGTGGGGGTGGGGTGGTACGCCCTGTGCGTGATCGGCCCGAAACCGCTCTTCCATCACAACCTCCAGGCGGCGGGCGTGACGCTCGCCCTGTTCGGTGCGGCCTGGACGATCCTGGGCACGCGTGCCATGCGGGTGCTGTGGTTCCCGCTGCTGTACGTGTGCATCTTTAGCCAGACCCTGTCCGAGCGCATGCTGTCGAAGGTCACGTTCCTGCTGCAGGATCTTGCCGCGCTCGGCGCGTATGGTCTGCTGCTCGTCCTGGGGCTCGATGCCGATCGAAGCGGCAACACCATCACGGTGATCAGCGATGGCGTGTCGCACCCACTGAACGTCGCCGAAGCCTGCAGCGGCATGCGCATGGTGGTGGCGTTCACGGCGCTCGGTACGTTCCTCGCCTACACGCAGATGCACGGTCTGCTGCAGCGCACGCTCATGGTGCTGTCGGCGATCCCGGTGGCGGTCGCGGTCAACATCCTGCGCATCGTCACGCTCGGCGTCCTTTCGCTCGCCGACTCCAACTTCGCTGCCGGCGAGTTCCACCACTTCGTGGGCCTCGTGTGGATGCTTCCGGGCTTGCTGCTCTTCTTGGGCGTGCAGTGGGTGATCAACAACGTCATGGTTGATGACCGAGGAGCGAAGCGTGCGGTTTGAACCACGCTGCATCATCGCCTACGCCGCGGTCTGCGTGACCCTTGCCGGCAGCGCGCTGGGATTCCGCGCCGCGATCGAGCAGCTGAACGTGTACCTGCGCAAGGAGGCCGTGCCGCTGCGCGAGTCGCTCGACAGCATCCCGGTCACGCTCGGTGCATGGGAGCGGACCGGCGAGGATGTGCGCTACGGCGCCGACGTGGAGACCGAGCTGGGCACGAAGCAGTACCTGCTCCGGACCTACGAGCGCAGCGGCGACCAGGGTCGCGAGCGTGTGCAACTGCACATTGCGTACTACACCGGCCTCATCGACACGGTGCCCCACGTCCCCGAGCGGTGCTGGGGCGCTGCCGGCATGATCATGACCGAGCAGCCTCACGATGTCGCGCTGAAGGTGGATGCCGCCGCGTGGCCGCTCGGCGAGGCTCGCAATGCTGCGACCGGTGAGCAGTACCCCACTGCCATGGTGCGCGATCCGGTCACCCGCAAGGAGCAGCTGGTGCACCTGCCGCGTGGTGATTGGGCGGCCAGCGTGACGGAGTTCCAGGAACAGGGTGACACACGCCATCGCGTGCTTGGTGGCTACTTCTTCGTCGCCAATGGCCGCATGACGAGTTCGCCCTACCAGGTGCGGAATCTGGCGTTCGATCTCACCGATCGATACGCGTACTACTGCAAGGTCCAGTGCACGATGGTGCTTCCCTCGGATGGCGCCACGGATGAATCCTTTTCCGACACGGCCGGCGATCTCATTCGCCAGGCCATGCCCGACATCATGCGGTGCCTTCCCGACTGGCCGTCCTGGGAGGGCGGCGCCGGAGGCACCGTTCCAACGCCCAAGGCAGGATGAGAGACAACCATGGCACGCAAGCTCAATCGCAAGTTCGTGATCATCGTCGGCGGGGTGACCCTGGCGGCTGTCGTCGGCGTCGGTGGCATCGCCGCTTGGCGGATGTCCAGCGCTCCCGAGCGCAATGCTTCGGCGGGTGATGCCGCGCTCAAGGCCGGGCGCATCAACGAAGCCGTCGAGCGCTATGGCCGCGCCGCCAACAAGCGACCCGATCGCTCCGAGTACTGGAAGAAGTACGTCAGCGCCCTTGAGCAGCAGCCGACCAACACGACGCAGGCCGGCACGCAGAATTTCTTCCAGCTGCTCGGGGGGCGCGCGAAGCTGGCGGAGTCCGATCCGACCAACATCGAGGCGCTCACGTCCTACCTCGACCAGCTCGGCGGGACCAACCCCGCCGACGTGGTGATCGCGTGTACGCGCATGGCGCCGCTGTACGCGAAGTACCCCAAGCAGGCTGCCATGGTCGACGCGGCCTCGTTGTCGGCAACGCTGCGCCAGTGGGAGTCCAAGCGAGCGGGCATCGACGATGCCGAGCGCAAACTGCTGGATCTTGCGCGCGCACCCGACTCGGGCATGGAGCCGTGGCTGGGCTTGGTGGAGTATGCGTCGTCGCGACTCGAAGCGGCCCGTCGTGCCGGCATCGCGGCTGACATCACGCGTTGGAATGAGCTGCTCGATGGCTATCTCGCGCAGGCGATCGCCGCCAATCCCGCCTCGCCCCGGCTCCAGATTGCGCTCGTCCTCAAGGTGCTCGGAACTGATCGCGAACAGCGGCGGACCGTGGCGCAGGCCCAGTCGCCCGCGGCGTTCGATGCCGTGCTTGCCATGGCGACCCAGCAGCTGCCGACCCTCGAACCCATCGACGTGTCGAATCTGCTCAGGCTCGGCCGATTGCTCGGATCGGTTCAGCGCGACCGAGCGATCGAACTCGCCCAGGATTGGCTCGCCAAGCACCCCGGCCAGCCTCAGATCATGGCCGACCTGGCGTCCGTGCTGCAGGAATCGGATCGGCAGGCGGATCGCGATGAGTCGGTTGCCCTGAACGCGAAGATCCGCGACATGCAGACGTTCCCGCCCGGGCTGGCGGCGCTGACGCAGGATTCGCTGCGTGTGCGCGCGGCCCAGGGTGTGTTCGATGCGCGATTCATCGGACTGCTCGAGGCCAAGGACCAGGCCGGTCGCGATGCGATCGTTCCGTCCCTTGATGAAGCGCTCCAGGCGATGCGCCGTGTGAGCGGCGCGGGCAATGAGCAGTTGATCGCCCGCTGCGAGGCACTCGTTCAGTTTGCGCGCGGCCAGTACGGGCCCGCACTGCGCGGGCTCGAGCGCATCGTGTCCGCACCGGATGCCGACACGCTCTCCATGATCGTGGCCATCGAAAGTGCGATGCGCCGCGAGGAGTTCGGTGTTGCACAGCAACTGTCTGCGCGCGCTGCAGCTCGCTTCCCCCAGAATCCCCGAGTGGTCGAGGGCGCGCTGCGAGTCTCGCAAGCCACCGGCCGCCGTGACGAGGCGTTGGGCCTTGCCGAGCGCCTGGTGTCGATCGAGCCGGACAATCCGCTGGCCAAGGCGGTGCTCGCGGCTGCGCAGGACCCGGCGCGCATGGCGCCTGCGCAGGATGAGCTCGAAGCCCAGTTGCGCAAGGCCTTCCAGGATTCCAAGGGCGACCCGCGTGCCTTGCGTGACGCGGCAGTCGTCCTGATGACGGCGAACCCCAAGGATGTCCGACCTCGCCTCATGTGGGTCGAGGCCATTGCGCGCATTGGCGACCGCGAAGCGGCCCTGAAGGCGACCGATGAATCCCTCGCCCTGTTCCCCGACAACGAGGTGCTCAAGGCTCGCAAGCTCGACTTGTCGACGACGGATCCCGTCGAGCGTCTTCGCCTGGCCGCGGCGCAGCGTCCCGGCACAGAGGCAGAGCGCCTGATGTTTGAGGTCTCCACCCTGCTGGCGAGCGAGCCCGCGTTCGAGCGCGCCTCGCTCGGTGGTGCGGACCAGGCCGATCGTGAGCGCGTCACGAAGGAACTCGCGTCGATCCGCAAGGCGATCGATGAAACGCTGCCGAAGGCACTCGCCACGAATCCCGGCAATGAGACGCTCCTGATCCTGCTCGCCGAGCGCGGTGCACGCCGGAAGGATCCGGCGCTCGTTGATCAGGCCGTCAAGGCCGCCGCAGCGTCGAGCGATCCGAAGCTCCCGAGCCTGATCAAGACCGTCGCAGCGCTGCGAGGCGGCGAGGCGGCGCAGGCCATCGAGTTGATCCGAGCCGATGCCGAAGGTCCTTCGGCGGATGCGCTCCGACTGCGGCTGCTCGGCGAGGCGTACCTTGCCGTCGGCGCACCTGATAAGGCGGTTGATGTCCTCGCGCGTGCGTTCGAGCGTCAGCCCACCAACTCCGCCATCGGTCGCCTCTATGCCGATGCCTTGCTGGCGATGGGCGACTCCCGCAAGGCGCTCACGCTGCTCGGTGACGCGGCGGCGGCCAATCCCGGGGATGCGGACTTGTCCAATCAATGGCTCGCTGCTGAAGCCCGGCTGGGTGATCGCGGCCGTGCCCTGATCGAGCGCCGCCGCCGCCTTCGTCAGGCGCCGGATGACCTGGCCAACATGCGAGGCTTGGCAGCGTTGCTGCTCGAGCTTTCACCGGATCCAACGACGATCCTCGACGAGCAGTTGCGTCCTCGTTATTCCGCAGGCCAGTGGGAAGCCATGCAGGTGGCCAACCGTGAAGACGCCATCAAGCGCGCGCGTGAGGCGAACGTTGCCGAGGCTAGGGCCCTGCTTGGAGCGATCCTCAAGGCCGACCCCAATGACTTGGATGCCTTGAGCGTGGAGATGCAGGGTCTGACGGCGCTGGGTGATGTGGCGGGCGCCGAGGCTGCGCTGCGCGCTGCAGAGTCGACGGTCACCCGAAGCCGGCCGTTGCTGTTCCTGATGCAGGCGGACTTCTTCTATCGCACGAGCAAGCCCGAGCAGGCCGAGCAGGCGCTGTCACGCGCGCTCGAAGCCGCCCCCGGCGACACAGCGACGATCCGTGCGGTGGCCCGCCTGCGCGCGAGTCGCGGCGAGGTCGAGGCTGCACTCAAGGCCGTCGATCCGCTGCTTGCTGCGCAGCCTTCCAACGACGACTTGCGCGAGGCAGCGCGCTGGAACCTCGTGATCCGCAAGCCCGACGCCGCCAAGGCGCTGCTGGCGCGCGTGCAGGATGGTGCCGATCGCCGCGAGCAGTTCGCGACGCGCCTCGTACAGGGCATGGCTGCGCTGCAGGAGGTGATCTCCAAGCAGGAGCAGGGCGATCGAGCCGGCATGGACGCCAGCTTTGCCGAGGTCCGCGCGCGGCTCGATGAGGCCGCGAAGCTCGACCCGCGCTCGCCGATTCCCTCGGTCTCGCTCGCCGAGATCTCGATGCAGATGTTCCGCCGGACCGGGGAGAAGTCCTACATCGACACGTGCCTCAAGGCACTCGATGCGGCGCAGCAGCTTGACCAGCTCAGCGTGTCGATCGCGCGCTTGCGCTGGACGGCGCTCGAAGCCAAGGGCGACAAGGCCGGCGCGGTGAAGGAAGCGAAGCGCATCCTTGCGGCCCTGCCCAAGGAAGCCGGCATCCGCATGGACCTGGTGGATCTGCTCCTGCGCAACGGCGACCCGGCAGGTGCGCGAGCCGTGCTCGAGGAAGCCGTGCAGCAGTCGGCGCTCAATGCCGTCTGGCTGCGACGGCTCGCCGAGATCCAGTCCGAGGCACGCCAGTGGACCGATGCGGGCCAGAGCTACGAACGCGCCTTCGCCTCCGACCGTTCGGTCGGTTCGCTCGAGCTGGCTGCGCGCATGTACCTGTCCAAGGATCCGCCGGACCTGCGAAGCCTGAGTGCGCTGATCCGCGCGTACCCCGAACAGGTGCGCGGCTCGATGTACCTCCAGAGCGCGCGATCCGCCGGCGAGTGCCTCAGCGGAGCTCGCGATGCGGGCCTCGTGAACTTGCGCAGCATCTATCAGGCGAACCTCGCGGCGGGGGCGGCACGCCAGCCGGTGCAGGGCTGGTACGACATCCTCCTGCAGGTCTTCAAGCTGAAGGAGTCCAAGTCCGAACTCGAGGCCTATGACGCGTTCGTGCGCCAGGTGGCGGACCTGAAGGATCCCGAGACGCTGCGTCAGCTGGCGTCGGCCTGGACACTCCTGCGCAATGCGCCGACCGAGGTGCTCGCCAAGGCAAAGGACTATGCGCAGCAAGCGCTCGCTGCTGCGGGCGACGATCCCGTGGCCGTGGCCATGAGCCGCATGAGCCTGGGCAACGTGCTCTACCGCATGGGCGACTGCGCGGCGGCGGCCAAGGAATTCGAGGCCGTCCTGCAGGCTTTCCCCAGCCAGTTCGATGCGCTCAACAACGTTGCGTACGTCGAGGCGACGTGCGGCGATGCCCAGAAGGCCCTCGGCTACGCACGACGTGCCGCGGCGATCGCACCATCCAACGTCGACGGCATCGACACGCTTGGCCTGGCCCAGCTCAAGGCGGGCGATCCGGCCGCCGCCGAGATCACGCTGCTGCGCGGGCTCGAGATGCGCCAGACACCGACCATGCTGCTCCACTTGGCGATGGCGCAGGATGCGCAAGGCCGCAAGGACGCCGCCAAGGCATCGCTCGCCAACGCGATGGTGCTGGCGAAGGACAACCCCCTGCCCGAATCCGAGGCCGCCACCGCGGCCCGGCTCGAGGCGACTCTGAAGTGAAACGAGGACCACGACCATGACCCGAGCCCCATCCCGCCCTGCCGCCGATGCACGTCGTCCGGCTTCGCGCCCCTCCGTGACCATCGATCCGGTGCGCGTGCTGCGCGAGCACTGGAAGGCCATCGCCGCGGGCGGCGCGGTCGGTGCCGTGCTGGGCACGATCCTCAACTACGGCATGGGCGCCGTGTACCCGCTCTACACGGGGGAAGCGGTCTTCGAGATCCGCAACCGCATCCTCGAGGGGACCGACGCCGTCGGGCAGGATTACACGCAGGAAGAGCAGGTCGTGCGCATCGCGAACACCGAGATCGGCTTCATGCTCTCGGATCGCGTGCTCGAAGCGGTCATCGCGACACCGGCGTTCCAGCAGACCTCGTATGGGAAGCTCTTCCTGGAGAACGGCGTGCCCAACTACACCGATGCGATCCGCGAGCTCAAGGAGGACCTCTCGGCCTCGTTCGCGCGCAGCAGCCAGCTCTTCGTGCTGCGGTTCATGTGGACGGAGAAGGAAGACATCGCGCCGATACTGAATACGGTGGGCGAGACCTACATGACGCTCCGTGTGGCGGACGAGAACAGGCGCATCACGTCGGGCAACGATTCGATGCGGACCCGGTCCAAGGCGATCGAGACCGAGATCAACACGATCGACGACCAGATCAAGTCCGAGCTGCGCAAGGCCGGCATCCAGTCGTACGACGAGGATCCGCAGAAGGGCCAGCGTGCTCTCGAGGCACTGTTGCTCCGCCGCGCCGAGGTGATCCAGCAGATCCAGCTCACGCAGTCGCGGCTCGAGGCTTCCCGTGCCCGCAAGGGCGGCACCGGCATGGGGACCGAGGAAGAGGTGCGCGAGGCGCGCCGCGATGCAGCCGTGCAGGCGCTGTTGGTCGATCGCGACCGGACCCAGGCCAACTATGACGCGGTCCGTGCGCGCTTCCGCGAAGGTACGCCGCAGGAAAAGGAAGCCAAGGAGTCGCTCGACAAGGTCGAGCAGCAGCTCAAGGCCCGCATCGCCGAGCAGGTCCAGCAGAATCGTTTCGCCGACGAGAAGCGGTTCGACGACGAACTCTCGGCGGTCAAGTCGACGTTGACTGGCCTCGACCGTGAAATCAACGAGACGGAGAAGGTTCTTGTCGATCGCGCCGCGGTTGTCGCGGGCATCGAGCGCCTCAAGCGCGACAAGGAAGGCAAGCAGGAGGAGCGCCAGGAACTCGAGCAACGCATCGCGACCAACCAGCTCCGAGCCGACCGCGCCGACGCCCAGCAGATCCTGATGCGCCCGGCCGTCGATCCGCGCGAACCCACGTTCCCCAAGCTCAAGATCACGCTGCCCGGTGGCGCTGCGCTAGGTGTGCTGGCTGTCGTCGGTGTGCTCTTCCTGCGCGAGGTCACGGAGCAGCGCGTGCGCTATCCGGCCGACATCGTGGGTGCGGGCAAGATCCTGGGCGTCATCCCGGATCGCCAGGACGAACCCGGCGGGCCGACGCAGCCCGAGTGGGCGCTGTGGAATCACCCCAATGCCTCGTTCAGCGAGGTCATGCGCCAGTTCAGCATGGAAGTCTCGCGCGCCTGGGGCACGCCAGGCGGCGGCCCCCCGGCCAAGGGCGTGATGTTCGTATCGGCGGGTCCTTCTGCGGGGACGACCACGATGGTCACGAACTTTGCGGCTGCGGCAGCGCACGCAGCGCGCAAGGTCCTCATCATCGATTGCAACTTCCGTCGCCCGCGCATGCATGAACTCGTGGGCTTGCCGGCCGAGACTCCCGGCCTGGGCGAGTTGCTTCAGGGCCTCATCACGCCCGAGCAGGCGATCCGTCCGGCTGTGCCGGGCATTGATGTGGTCTGTGCCGGCAGCCCCACATCGCGGCTGCCCGAACTGCTCTGCACGCTCCACACCGTCGAGGTGATCGAGCATCTGAAGACGAACTACGACGTCGTCGTCATGGATGCACCGCCGCTGGTCGTCGCTGGTGAATCACTGCTCCTTGCCGACCGCGTCGGCGATCGCGTCGTGCTGGTCGTCAACGCGCTCACGCAGGAGAAGGGCCTGGTCTTCCGCTACGCGAGCAAGTTGCGTGAGGCGGGTGCCGAGGTCATCGGGCTGGTGCTCAATCGACCCGTTGAGGTTCAAGGCGGCCACATGCAGCGCAACCTGCGCACCATCGCTGCCTATGGATCCGGCTCGCCTGCACTCCAGGCTGCACCCACCGAGGCCACGGGTTGATCCAGCAGGATCCGATCCCTGCATCACTGGCGTCGGCCGCGCCAGCGACCGGCGAGGGCATCCTCGTCGGCGCGATGTCGGTCCTCAACGAGGCAGCGCCTGTCTTCCTCGTGGCGTTCCTGGTCACGTTGGTGGCCACGCCGTTCGTGCGCTTGATGGCGGTGCAGGCCGGCATCATCGACAAGCCCGACCAGCAGCGGAAGTTGCACAAGTACCCGGTCGCGTATCTCGGCGGGCTCGCCGTGTTCCTGGGCTTGGTCGCAGCCCTCGGTGTCTCCTATGCGTTCGTGGGCATGGGCGAGCGTGACTTCATGCCAGTGCCGTGGGAGATCCTCGCCGGCATGACGGCCATCGCGTTCGTCGGGTTCCTCGACGACCTCGATTCGATGCACCCATGGGGCAAGATCGCGGGGCAGCTCGTGGCCGCTGCGCTCCTGTGCTACTCACCTGACAACGCGTTCGGCACGCCGATCGCGCGCGGGCTGCTCTATCCAATGGTGCATGGCGGAGTCGGCGAATGGCTCGCTGGCTCAACCGCCGGCATCGTGACGGAAGACGTCATCTACTACTGGGTCGGCATCGTGCTCGTCGCCGGCATGATCCTGGGCGCGTGCAATGCTGCGAACTTGATTGATGGCCTCGATGGCCTGCTGACCGGGACCAGCTCGATCATGGCGATCGGTTTCCTGGCCGTCGGGCTTCTGCTTGCCGCGACCCTTCCAGTCGGCGTCGAGCAAGGCCAGTTCGTCGCCGCGCGCGTGGTCCTGGCGCTGGCGCTGCTCGGCGCCCTGCTCGGATTCCTGCCGTGGAACTTCAATCCGGCGGTCATCTTCCTGGGTGATTGCGGCAGCCTGCTCATCGGCTACCTGCTCGCGGTCTGCATCATGATGCAGGCTCAGGAAGACAGCATCAGCCTCTTCTTCGCCGGCTTGATCATCTTCGCGCTGCCGATCACGGACACGCTGTTGGCCATCATCCGCCGCAAGCTGGCGGGAGTGCCAATGTCCTCGGCCGATGCCAATCACATCCACCACCAGGCCAAGCGATTGACCGGCTCCGTCCGCAAGGCGGTCTTCCTGCTCTACGCCGTCACGGCCGCATTCACGCTGCTCGGCGTCGGCCTGGCCGCGCTGCAACTCTTCGAGCGACCGCGGGTCTTGGTCGTCTACAGCATCGCGTTCGTGCTCTTCGCGGGCCTGATCTGCGTGGCGCTGAAGGCCGCCTTGCTTGAGCGGTGGCAGGTGGCACCGCGAGCGGATGCTGCCCCGGAAGCGCTGCCGAGCTCCGCGGCCGATGCGGCCAAGCCCGCCGACCCGGCCAAGGCATGACATCGAACCCAGGTCCGCGCGGCGACCGCGGCGCCCATGACGCCGGAGCTTCCGACCCGCATGGTCATCGCCCGGTGCTGCTCGGCGAGATCGTGGAGCTGCTCGTCCCAGTCTCTGGCGAGAGCGCGGTCGACCTGACGGCAGGTCGAGGTGGTCACGCCGTTGTGCTGGGTGCGTCGGTCGGGGCATCCGGCGTGTTGACGCTCTTCGATCGCGACCCGACCAACCTTGCCTACGCGGCTGCACGGGTCTCGGCCATGCCTTCGGCGCCGCGGGTCCAGGCCGTCCATGCCGACTTCCGCTCCGTCGGGCTCATGATGCCATCAGGAACCCCGCCGGCCAACGCTGTCCTGGCCGATCTCGGCTTCGCGTCGACCCAGGTCGATGATCCCTCCAGAGGTCTGGCCTTCTCGCACGATGGGCCGCTCGACATGCGCCTCGATCCCACGCGCGGCGAGACGGCAGCCCAGCTCGTGGCCCGCTTGGACGAGCGCGAACTGGCCGACATCATCTTCCACTACGGCGAAGATCCTTTCGCGCGTCGCATCGCCAGGAACATTGCACAGACTCGCGCCCGCGTGCCGATATCGACGACGGGTCAACTTGCGAGCCTGGTGCGGGAGTCCTACGGCGCCCGTGCCGCGGCAAGTCGGTTGCATCCAGCCACGCGGACCTTCATGGCGCTCCGGATCGCCGTCAACGACGAGCTCGGAGCACTCGAAGGACTCGTGGCGGCCGTGCGCGATGCCGCGCTCGCTGCCGCCTCGGGGTCGCCCACGTGGCTTGCGGCGGGTGCTCGGGTGGCCATCATGTCCTTCCACAGCCTGGAGGACCGGATCGTCAAGCGGGCCTTCGCCCAGGTGATCGAAGCGGGCTGGGCTGAGTCCCTCACCCGCAAGCCCGTGGAGGCTTCACCCACCGAGGTGGGTGCGAATCCCCGGGCCCGATCGGCGAAGTTGCGGGCCATCAGGCTGGCCCGCTGACCCAACCGCTCGGCGATCGAGGCCGAACATCGTCGGAGAGTCGGGCCGATGCAAGGATGCAGAGGCCGTGTGGATGGGTCGAGAGCCCTCAGGGCATGGATGCTGCGATGAACCGTGAACACAAGCTGGCGTTGGTCCTTGGATTCGGGTTGCTCCTCTTCGTGGGGATCTTGCTGTCGGACCACTTCTCCGCCGTCGACCGTCCTGCGAGCTCGATGCTCGTGGCCAACGAACCTGCGATGGGCCGCCCGGGGCCGTCCAGCATCCAGCCGGTGAGCGCCGTGCGCGAGGGCGTGATCGCCGCGCGCCAGTACGGGCTGTCCGAGGACTTCGACAATCTCGGCAAGGGCGCCCAAGGTGCGACGCCGCTTGAGCCCGGGACGCCCGCTCCGGGCGCTTCGGCCACCCGTTCGCACGTGATCGGCAAGGGCGACACGCTCGCCTCGATCGCTCAGCGCGAGTACGGCAGCAAGGCCCTTGCACAGAAGCTGTACGAGCACAACCGCGCCGCCATCGGCAATCCCCGCGCCATGAAGATCGGCACGCGGATCGAACTGCCGTCGGTCGAGGTCCTGACGGGCCAGCCCAAGGCCGAACCCGTGCAGCCCGCACTGCCCGAGCCTGCCGTCGCCACCGAGCCCACGCCGGCCACGGGCCGTCGCTACACCGTCAAGCCCGGCGACAACCTCGGCTCGATCGCGAAGTCGCAGCTTGGTTCGACGAAGCGTTGGCAGGACCTCCTTGCCGCAAACTCGAAGGTGCTGCGCGATCCGAAGCAGCTCAAGCCCGGCATGACCCTCGTGATTCCGGAGTGATCCATGGTCGCCAAGCTGGCCGTGATCATCCTTGCCTGGGCTGTCATGGCTGCCTCCGTCCTCTCGCTCCGCCAGCAGCGGTTCGAGACGGTCAAGCGCATGTCGCTCGTCAAGCGTGACCTGGACCGCAAGGAGCGGTCGCTCTGGGATCGTCGCGCTTCGGTGGCGTCGCTGACGCGACCGGGTGAGCTGCGCGACACGATTGCGCGCGGCGGCCAGGAGTGGACGCCGATCCTCCGCGCCACGCCAGGCATGACCCCGCCGCGACCGCAGACGGCGATCGCCAAGAAGGACCCCGCTCGCACCGCGCAGAACGGGCGCATCCGCGCCGCCAACGGGAACTGAATCCCATGACCAACCAGCATGTCGAAGGCCAGCCCGACGGTCCACGACCGACGGGCACCGACCGCATCTCCATGGCATCGCGCGTGCTGCTTGGCGCGACCGTGCTCACGCTCGGTGCCGTGGCGATCCGCGTGGCGCAGCTCAAGTCGATCCCTGACAGCCGGCTCGCACCGGCGATGGGTTCGCGCACAAGCACCAGCCCCGAGCTCAATGCCCGCGGCCGCATCCTCGATCGCAAGGGTCGCATCCTCGCCACCAGCAGCGTGGGCTATCGCCTGTATGCCGACCCGGCCATGATCTGGGAGCGTGGATGGCAGGCCGCCGAGAAGGCGAAGGCGCTCGAACCAGACAGCGAAGCCGAATGCGATCCGTTTCGCGACATCGCTTCCGCCCTTGGTTCGACAGCAGGTTTCGATCCGCAGTCGGTGCTCGGCACGCTCCGCGAGCGCGCCGATGATCGCTACGTCGTGCTGTCCAAGCAGCTCGAGCCCTGGCAGGTCGACCAGGTGCGCCAGCTCGATCTTGATGGCCTTGGCCTCGAGCCCCGCCTGGTGCGGCATTACCCGCAGGGCGATACGGCTGCGCTCCTCGTGGGTCGCGTCGGTGGTGAGCAGACGGGCCTGTCCGGCATGGAGCTCCGCCACGAGAAGTCGCTGGCGGCCACAGCTGGGCACCTGACCTACCTGCGCGATGTGCATCGCAACACGCTCTTCGTCGAAGAGGGCAAGTACCAGCCCGGGCGCGATGGCCACGACGTGGTCCTGTCGATCGACCTGGTCGTGCAGGACATGGTCGAGCGCCGCCTCGACCAGGCCGTGCGCGAGGTGAATGCCGGCGGTGGTCGTGCTGTCGTGCTCGACCCAAACACGGGCGACATCCTTGCGATGGCCGACATCCTGCGCTCGCGCAGCGGCTGGAACGAGATCACGACCGATCCCAATCGAGCCAAGGACCTGTCGCTCGGCCGCAATCGATGCGTCACGGATCCGTACGAGCCGGGTTCGACCTTCAAGCAGTTCGTCTGGGCATGGGCGACCAAGCACGGCATCTTCAAGCCGACGGATCGCCTGCCCACGCCGCCTGGCCACTACGTCACGCCGTATGGACGGACCGTGCGCGACGTGCACCCCGTGGCCCGCGCGGACTGGCGGACCGTGCTGGTCAAGAGCCTCAACGCAGGCATGGCGATCTCGGCCGAGCGGCTGTCGCATGAGCAGATGCAGGACTGCGTGCGTGCCTTCGGCTTCGGCACGAGCACGTCCGTCGGCGTGCCGGGCGAGATCGGTGGGCTGGTCACGAGCCCCGGCGCCTGGAGCAAGTACACGCAGACCTCGGTGTCGATGGGTCACGAGATCGGCGTCACGGCCGTGCAGATGGTGCGCGCCTTCAGCGTCTTCTGCCGCGAGGACGGCATGCTGCCGAGCGTTCGCGTGGCGGGCGGCACGAACCTCGCGTCGTCGATGCAGCTGCCGGTGATTCCGCCGGGCATCGCGCTCGAGGCGCGTTCAGCCATGGAGGGCGTGCTCACCGAGGGCACCGCCCGCGGCGCGAAGAGTTCGCTCTACCGCATGTTCGGCAAGACCGGCACCGCGCAGCTGCCGAAGCCGAAGGGCCAGGGCAAGGGCTATTACGACGACCGCTACGTGAGTTCGTTCATCGTCGGGGCACCATTCGAGGCGCCCCGCCTGGTGGTGCTCGTGGTCATCGACGACCCGGACCGCAAGATCAAGCACTTCGGTGGCTCGGTCGCCGGGCCGGCCGCGCGTGACATCATGGAAGGTGCGCTCCAGTACCTGGGCGTGGCGCCCGACCAGCCCGATGCGCCCAAGCCAGTGGCCCGCGCGGACTGAGTCCGACTGCCGTTCGTCAGAATTCCATGATCAGCTGCGTCGCGCCGTACCACTGACCCTGGTCGACGCTTCCTGATTCGTTGGCGTGGCTGAACTGCAGCTTGAACGTGAATGACTCGCTCAGGCGCGTGCCGCCGCCGATGTCGAAGCGTTGCACGTCGTTGTCCCAGCTCTCGCCGTTGAGATCGCCGTAGAACTGCGAGTTCCACCGGGCAGAGACCCAGGTGTCGACCGCCACGTTGATGCGACCTTCGACGAACCAGCTGAAGCTGGTGAGATCACCCAGCGCCGGCTGGTCGAACGTGTTCCAGATGAACTCGGCCCAGATCTCCGCCCATCGATGGGCGTAGCTGAGGTCGATCCCCCAGGTCGTCTGGTCGTACTGGCCGGGATCGCCGATCGAGGTCCCCGTTCGGACCGTCGGATCGGCAATCAGGTAGCTGCCTTGGCTCACGCTGCCACCGATCGTCCAGCGTGCGTCGGGCCGGATGGCCACTCGGCCGGTGATCGTGGGCGACGCCATGTTGCGATCCCACCACGCCCACTCTTCGGGGCGCGACGAGAGCGAGGCGTTCTTGACTTCGACCGCCCAATCGACGAGCGGACCTTGCCACGCGGGGAACGTGCCGAGGGCGCTGAACCCGCTCGCATAGGCAGGCCCCCAGATGATGGGGTTCCAGTCCGGCACGTTGTCGGCCTTGTCCTTGCGGCCGAGCTGGACGGCAGCGCCGGGATTCGCGGGCAGTTGCGTCCCGTCGCCGATGCTCGTCATCCATCCATACGGCAGCGGGGCATCGATCAGCGGATTCTCGAACGAGAGGTAGCGCCTGTTCCACTGGCCGAAGGTCGTGCCGAAGGCACCTGCACGCAGCGCAAGCAGCTGGTTCTCGAAGGGCCGCACGTTGACGAAGTACTCGTTGAGGATCATCTCCATCGGCGCTTCGGTCGGATCGAAGCCGCGCGAGGCCATGGCGTACACGGTGAAGTCGAGCACCTTGCCGGCGGTCGCCGTGCCCATCAGGTTGACGACCGGTGCGTAGAGCGCGTGCCCATCAGCCTGGATGAACCCCGGCGGCGGCTGCGTGAAGAACCAGCCGGTCTGGTCGATCCACGGATCGATGCCCACGGTCCATGCTCCATCTGGATCGCCCGCAACGAGCGCATCGCCCAGGTCCTGCATCGACTGCGAGAGGGCATCGAACCACGACGGATCATCGGCGGGGAGCTGCGCGAGCGAGCAGGCGATCAGGGTCGTGGCGGCGAGCATGCGTCCTCCTCGTGGTTCAGGTCATGCGCAGCACATGCGCGACGATCGGTTCACTGAAACCCTTCACCGGGAATGGCTCGAGCGCGGTTGCTGCGATCGAGCCATCGAGCCGTGCACGCACCGCATCGTCGGCGACCACCTCGCCCGCCTTGGCTGCACTGCACAGGCGACTGGCCAGGTTCACGCGCGCACCGAGCACCGTGTAGTTCACACGGCTCGTCGAACCCATGCAGCCCGCCACGACCGGCCCGTAGGCGATGCCGATCCCGATGCGAATGGCGCGACCACCGGCTGCATTGATCCGTTCGCGCTCGGCTTGCATCGCGAGGGCGCATCGCGCCATGCGCAGGGCATCGTCGGGCGATGACTTGGGTGCGCCCCAGACGGCCATGACGAGGTCGCCCACGAACTTGTCGACCATGCCGCCGTGGCGATAGATCACCTCGCACATCGCGCTCATGTGCACGTTCAGCATGGTGATGACCTCGTCGGGCGTCATCGACTCCGTGGTGGCGGTGAAGCCGCGGATGTCGCAGAAGAGGATGCCCGCGTCCACGGTCCGGCCCTTCAAGTCAAGCTCGCCCGAGA
>Ga0172367_10004524_pt1 | contig 17280 bp, 9 predicted proteins | sample Lak10m_FD_114542 | JGI IMG/M metagenome (GOLD analysis project Ga0172367, IMG submission 114542) | Freshwater microbial communities from Kabuno Bay, South-Kivu, Congo - kab_022012_10m | ecosystem: Environmental > Aquatic > Freshwater > Lake | place: Democratic Republic of the Congo: South-Kivu...
CGCGCAAGTGCCGCGCGTCGACGCGCGGCGCGAGTTCGCGCACCATGGGAAGGCGCGTGACGCGCGTGCCGCCGGACTCCAGCCGCTCGAGATCGGCGGCGAAGTCGGCCTGCCTCGAGGTCGAGGCCACGAGGTGCGCCTCCACGCCCCGCGACGCCAAGCCCGCGCACAAGTCGACGATGTGCCGCCGCGTGCCGCCGATCGTGCACTCCATCGCCAGCACGACGCGCAAGCGCCCCGCGTCCGGACCTCCCTGCGCGCGTGCCGGCTCCACGGGCCCCTAGTACGCCCCGGTGCCCTTCGCCACCGCGAAAACGGTCAGCGCCACGATGACGAGGTCGAGCAGGAACGACTGGTTCTCGATGTAGTACAGATCGTAGTCCAGGTTGTCGTGGATGGCCGCCGCGCGCGCGTAGCTGATCTGCCACAAGCCGGTGATGCCGGGCTTGGCTCGCAACCGCTCGCGCTGGAAGGAGTCGTATCCATCGACGATGAAGCGCATCTCCGGTCGCGGTCCGACCACGCTCATGCCGCCGAAGAGCACATTGAAGAACTGCGGCAGCTCGTCCAGCGAGTAGCGTCGCAGCCAACGGCCGATGGGTGTGATGCGCGGGTCGTAGGGCGAGTTCGGCGTGGGCGCGTCGCCGCCCATGTGCACGTGCATCGTGCGGAACTTCCACATGGTGAAGGTGCGACCATCGCGGCCGATGCGCTGCTGCTTGAAGAACACCGGGCCCGGCGACTGCTGCTTGATGAGCAGGCCGATCAGGCACAAGACGGGCGCCAGCGCCACGATCACCGCGGCCGAGAAGACGATGTCGAAGGCGCGCTTGGCGAAGGCCCCGGCGAGGCTGCGGGAGCGCTCGGGTCGCGTAATGAGCGGGATGGAGTCGAGGTTGTCGAGGCGCACCTTGAACTGCATCAGCTGCCAGAAGCGCGGCACGACCTTGTAGGTCGTGCCCGTGCGCTCGCACAGCTCGACGATGCGCATCGTGCGCGCCTCGTCCTGGTCGGGCAGGGCCACGAAGACCTCGCTGACCTTGTGCACCGCGATCAGGCGCTCGAGGTCGTCGAAGCCGCCCAGCACGCGCGAGCGCTCGACCATGGTGCCCTCGAGCGCCGGGTCGTCGTCGACGAAGCCGACGAGGTTCAAGCCCAGCGTCGGCACGAGCATGAACTTGCGCTGCAGCTTGCGGCCGATCGCGCCGGCGCCGCAGATGAGCACGTTGCGGTTGCCGATGCCGCGCCGATGCAAGCCTTGGATCAGGCGGAAACTGACGAAGCGGCTCAGCATCGTCGCCAGGAGGATCGTGGCGAAGGTCACGAGCAAGGTGACGCGCGAGATCGAGTTGGGGTTGATGTCCAAGTCGATCACGCGGTGCAGGGGCACGATGATCTCGTACAGCGTGCCCGACGGCGCCTGCCACGTGCTGTGCAGGTACACGATCAAGGTGAACAGCACGAAGAACGACACGACCACGCTCTTCACCACCGCCTTGAACTCGTTCATGTTCAGGAGCGACTTGTTCGGGCTGTACATGCCGAAGGCATGGAAGGTCACCAGGCACACCGCGCACACCAACGCGGAGAGCTCCTGGTACAGGCGCGCTTGGCGCGCCACGATGGCGGGATCGACCTCGATCGCCACGCCGCCGAGGCGCCGTCCGACCTCGTAGCCGATCCAGCACGAAAGGATCAGCACCAAGAGGTCCACGACCACCTGCGCCGACAGGAGCAGCGGCTCGAAGTTCCGGCGCACCATGGTGCCGAGGGCGGTCATGGCCGTGCTCCGCGCTCCACGCGCCGGTGTACGGCGAAGCTCGCGGACGAGGTCCGCGCGGCGGTTCGGGGGTTCGTGCGCTCTGCCTGGCGAGTCATGGGCGGCACCCCTCGTCGCGCAGGCGCACGAAGAGGGGTTGGAGTGTATCGGCCGCGCGCGGGCCCAAGGTTTCGTAGTGGCGTTTGAAGCTCGCCGCCCCACCCCACCCGGCCGTGTCGGTGACGACCCGCAGGGCGGCAAAGGGAATTCCTGCAGCGAGCGCGGTAGTCGCGGCCGCCGCCGTCTCCATGTCGCACACGCCGCCCCCGGGGTGACGGCGCTTCGTCCACCAGCGCCGCCACGGGGAAAGCACCGCCCGATCGGCCGTCAGGAACTCGGCCTCCGCTCCCGGCGCGACCGAGCGCCACAGCTCGCGCATGTCCGGATCGGCCGCGCTGATGCGGCCCTCGCGCACGCCGAGGTCCGCCTGCACGGCGCGCGTGCAGTGCACGCTGGCGCCCACCGCGAGGCGCGCGTGCAGTGCACCGCACGTGCCGACGATCCACAAGCGCCGCACCGCGCCCGCGGCGCAGAGGGCGGCGACGGCGCGCGTCGCGGCCACCTTGCCGATGCCGCACACCACGGCGCGCGCCGGCACGGGCGCGTCGAGCTCGAGCACATCAAGACCGAGGTGGCGGGCGCTGGAGCGCACGCGTTCGCGCCACGAACCCAGCTCCAAAGGCAAGGCGCAGACGATTCCTTCGACGCCGGGGCGTGTCCGCACGGTGGTTGGAGTCTATCCTCTGGCTCCACCATGCGCGTCAGCGACGCCATCGTCTTCGTCACAGGCGCCGCGGCGCTGGTGCACGAGGTGACCTGGGCGAGGCTCCTCGCCAGGCTCGTCGGCAGCGATGCCAGCGCGACCGCCCTTACCTTGGCGACCTTCCTCGGCGGGCTGGCGCTGGGCGCGCAGCTCGCCGGGGGATTGGCCGCCCGCGCACGCAGGCCGCAAGCCTGGTTCGCCGGCCTCGAGCTCTTCGTCGCCATCTGGGCCGCGCTGGTGCCGATGGCCATCGCGTGGTGCGAACCCCAAGGTGCGCTGCAGGCACGCATCGGCTACGCCGTGCTGTTCTTGTTGCCGCCAACGATCGCCATGGGCGCGACGGTGCCGTTGCTCGCGCGCGCCTTGATCGTCGACAAGGTCGAAGTCGGCAGCGAGACCGGCGCCTTCTACGGGGCCAACACGCTGGGCGCCGCCGCAGGCGCGCTCGCCGGTCCGTTCTGGCTCTTTCCAGCGCTCGGTTTCTCGGGCACGGCGTGGGCGGCGGCGTTGGCGCAATGCCTCGCCGCGCTCGCGGCCCTGTACTTGTTGAAGAGCCGCCGCGAGTCGGATCCCACGCGCGAAGAGTGGGATGGCGAAGCACGCGCTCCACTGCTGCATCCCTTGTGCTTCGCCACCTTCCTCGCCGGCGCGGCGAGCCTCGGACTCGAGGTGCTGGCGGCGAGGTTGCTCGTCACCGTCACCGGCGCGTCCGTGTACTCGTTCGCGCTCGTCCTGTTCGTGTTCCTCGTCGGCATCGCCCTCGGTGCGCGACTCATGGCGGCGCGGCGCGCGCGCACGGCCTTGGCGGCGCGCAACCTCGTGCGCGATGCCGGGCACGCCCACAAGGCGCTGCTCATGGCGCTCTTGGCGGCGCCGCTGCTCGCGCTCGCAGGCTTGCTGGCGCTGCGCTTGACGCTGGGCGTCGACGACTTGTACGCCGGACTGGTCAACCAGTCGGCGCCGGCGCGCAGCGTCGAGCGCGCCTGGTTGTGGCACGCGCTGTGGGCGAGCCTCGCCTTGTTGCCGCCCGCCATGGCCTTTGGCGCGGCCTTCCCCTCCACCGCGCACGAGTACTTGCGCGCGCACGCCAAGCTCGAGCCGGCGCGCGCCTTGGCTCGGCTCTACGCTTGGAACGGAGCCGGTTGCGTGACGGGCGCCTTGCTCGCGGGCTTCGTATTGTTGCCGCACTTGGGACCGCGCGTGGCGACAGGCGCGCTGCTAGGCTTGCCGCTCGTTGCGGCCCTGCTCGTGGCCCCGCGCCGCCGGGGTTGGGTCGCCGCCGCGGGCGCCTTGGCGGCGTTGTTGTCGACGCAAGTGCTCGCGCCTGGCGACGCGCGCAACCAAGCGCGCGCCCTGCATGTGGGCCACGACGCGCACACCAGCGTGCGCGTCTCCGAAGGCCACGCCACGGATGGCACGTTGATCAGGAGCATCTGGGTCAACGGCAAGCCCGAGGCCTCGACGGCGCCGGTAGACCTGCGCTTGCAGTGGTTGCTGGGCCACATCCCCCTGTTGCTCCACGGCCGGGTCGAGACGGCGGCGTGCGTGGGCCTCGGCACCGGGATGACCGCCGGTTCTTTGCTCGACGGCCCCGCGCTCGAAGAGCTCGTCGTGTACGAGATCTCCCCCGCCGTGGCGCAGGCCGCGCGGCGCTTCGATCCTTGGAACGGGGGCGTGCTGGTCGAGCCACGCACGCAACTCGTCATCGCCGACGGACGCCACGCGCTGGCGTCCACGACGCGCAGCTTCGATCTGATCACCGCCGACCCGGTCCATCCATGGACGCGCGGCTCGAGCGACCTCTACACGCTCGAACACTTCGCGCGCGTCAAGGCGCGCCTCGCCGCGGGGGGCGTCGCCTCGCAATGGTTGCCGCTGTACGAGCTCTCCTTCGACGATGTGCGCACCGTCGCGGCCACTTGGTGCGCGACCTTCGAGCACGTCTCGGCTTGGCTGACGGCCTACGACCTGGTGCTGGTTGGATCGTCGACGCCGATGAAGAGCCTCGAGGACTTGTGCGCCGAGGCGCTGCCCGAGCGCATCGCCGGCGTGTTGGCGCAAGTCGGCGTCCACTCCGGCGTCGACGTGGCCGCCTTGTGCTGCGCCGACGACCAGGGCTTGCGCGAGTTGGCGCAAGGTGCAGCCCCCATGCGCGACGACTTGCCCGTGATCGAGTTCCGCGCGCCGCGCTCGGCGCTTTCGGGATACTGCACCGACGCCCTGTGGTGGGCCGTGCGCGTGGAGTCGCTCGGCATCGCGCCGCCGCAGGCGCAGATGGAGGCGCAGCGCAATGCGCGCCTCGTCGAGAAGTTCCTCTCCGACCTGCCGTACGGCTTCAGCCTCGCGGTCGACGCCTACGGACGCGGGCTGCTCGGAGGCCAGTAGCGCAGCTGTGCCCGGCCGCGCGGCAGTACGCGCCAGCAAGGCGCATCCAGGACGGAGCGCAGCGGCTCCCGACCCGCGGGGATCTCGCAGGGAGGCGTGCAGGAGCGCTTGCAGGGGCGCACGGCGGCCCGCGGAGCTGTATCCTTGGCGCGCCCCAAAGCCATGAAGATCGCCATCACCGGAGCCACTGGATTCATCGGCGGCTACTTGCTGCGCGCCCTCGCCGAAGCCGGCCACGAGGTGAGGGCGCTGGTGCGCCCCGGCCGCGCCACCGCGCTCGAAAAGCCCAAGCAAGGCGTGGTCGAAGTGCACGAAGGCGACTTGACCAAGCCCGAATCGCTGGACGGGTTCCTCGCCGGCGTCGAGTTGCTCGTGCATGTCGCCAGCGCGCACGACCACCTCGGCGACGAGGAGATGCAGAAGGTCAACGTCAAGGGCACCGAGGCGTTGATGAGCGAGGCCAAGCGCAACGCGGCCCCCGGCTTCCGCGTGTGGGTCGTCAGTTCGGCGGTGATCGGCGCGCCCGTCTACAGCTACTACCGCGACAGCAAGCGCGTGCAGGAGAAGATCATCCGCGGCTCGGGCTACACCTGGGCGAGCTTCCGACCGACGCTCGTGTACGGACGCGGCGACATGCGCCACACGGCTCCGTTCCTGCGCAAGTGCGCGCGCCAGTCGGGCACCATCTGGGTGCCGCACGGCGGCTTGTCCAAGGTCAACCCCGTGCACGTGGACGACGTGGTCGACGCCGTCATGCGCATGTTCTCCTTCGATCGCGACATGGATGTCGTGTACGAGCTCGCCGGTCCGGGCGGCATCCCCTACAACGAGTTCCTCGACCTGACCATCGCGGCGACGGGCGGCAAGGTGAAGCGCAGGAACATCAGCAAGCGCTGGGCTGACGCAGTCATCTTCGTCAAAGGCCTCTTCACCGACGTGACCGAGGACCGGCGCGCCAGCGCGTACTTCAACCTGCACCACGAGCACGACATCACCGCCGCCTTCCACGAGTTGGGTTGGAAGCCGCGCAGCTACACCGAAGGCATCCGCGAGGTGGCCGCCGGCGATTGGTGGAAGCGCGCGGACTGACCCTCGGTCGCGGTACGGCGCGGCGTGGCGCGACAGGTCTTGTCCGCCGGCACCGGCTGGACGTGCTGCAGCCCTGCCCTGGAATTTCCTTCCGGTGCGGCGCAGCTAGCCCCATGGCGCCAGTGCGCCCGGGAGAAGATAGAAATCTGCATTTCGTGAAGTTCTAGTAGTTCGCATTTCGATCTGCTCCCCCATGGTGGTCGTCGCCGGGCAGGGCGCCGTGCCGCAAAGGGCAACCAAAGGGGTCGGGCGACCCCGCACAACGAGGGCAGAGATGAGTGTGCAACGCATTGGACTGGCGCTTTCCGCGCTGGTCGCTTCCGCGGGTATCGCAGTGGCGCAGGCGCCGACGACGATCTGGACGCGCGCCATGCCGGCGAATCAGTGGAATCTCGTGGCGCAGTTGGGCGACGAAGGCGGTGCCGTGTTCGTCTTCCCGACGCAGCACAGCGGTTCGCTGCTGCAATTGTCGGCGTACGCCTCCCCCACCGCGCAGCCGGTGGTCTCGGGGACCTATTCGTCAGGCAGCGGCAGCTTGAAGCTCTCCACCGCCGCGCGCGCTGGCGTGGCCGCGACGTTGAACTGGGCATCAGGCTCCTCGACGCCGCGCCTGAACTTCTGGCGCCTCGGCGTGGCGCAGCCCAGCGCCGGTTGGAACCTGCCCTTCGCGCCGAGCTACGCCTCGACCATGGGCGTGCATTGCGTGAACGATGGCTCGGCCGCGTACGCCTGGGTGCTCGACCAGAGCGCCAGCAACCTCGCGCTATGGCGCGTTGGCGCCGCCGGCCAGCTCGAATGGACGGCCACGTTGGCGGCAGGCACTTCGCCCGTGGTCAAGCCGTCTGGCGATGGCTCGCGGGTGCTGGTGGTCGGCACCTTGCGCACGTTCCTGCTCGACGGAGCGAGCGGAGCCACCCTGCACGAGTCAGTCGACTTCAACCAGACGAATCTGTCGAGTTCGTCCCTGCATGGCATCGCGCGCGATGGCGGCACCTTCGCGCTGGCCAAGTCCGATGGCGGCATCGTGGTGTGGCAGTCGGTCGCAGGTGCGTGGACCGCTTCCAGCGCAGCGCCGGCCAACAACCAAGCGATTACCAGCCTGACCGTCGATCCTGAGGGACTGCGGCTGGCGGTCCACACCGCCACCGCTGGCGATTCGAGTACGTTGCGCTTGGCGGTGTACGAACGCGCCGGATCCAGCGCCACCACGTGGACGCTCGCCTACCAGGAGCAAGCCAACGCGCCAGCTGGCGGCACGATCACCTCCGGGGGCCTGTTGTTCCTCGAACACGGTCTCGCACTGGCGAGCGGACTCAGCCAAGGCGCGCTGACCAACGGCGTCGACGTGCGATTGTTGCGCCGCGCGTCGAGTTGGAGTTCCGCGGGCGGACTGGACCTGCCCGGGTCGATCTCCAGCCTTAGCGGTTGGGCCGATGGTCGCCGCTTCCTCGCGCTGCGCTTCGATCAAGCGTCCAACGCGCTGATCGCGTCGCTGCACTCCACCAGCGCGCCCGACTTGTCCGTGGTGGGCGAACCGGCCCTCGGGTCGACGGTGCGCATCGACATCAAGGCCAATGCCGGCCAGCAAGTGCGCCTGTTCTGTGCTCCGCGCGCACCGAGCACCTTCGTGCAGTTGGGTGCCTTGGGTGAACTGCGCCTGGAGCGGCAATCCGCCGCATCCTTGGCGCTCGTGGTCGCCAACAGCGGCGGAACCGCATCCCACGACATGGCCATCGCCTCGAGCGCCAGCCTCGCCGGAACAACCATGGTCATCCAAGGCTTGGCGCTGGCACCGCGTCGACTGACGCGGGACTGGGCCAAGTTGACCTTCGTGCCTTGAGCGCACCGTCGAGCGCGCCAAGCGCAGGCGAGCCGACAAGGCCGCGGGCCGCCCCTCGTGGAGCGGCCCGCGGTTGCATGGCCGGCCGGCCCGCGGGCTGCGCGGACCGGGGACATCAGGCACGGCGGCTCACTGGCCGTCGCCAGCGACGGGATTCGGTCCGTCGCCCAAGGGGCTCTTCGGCAGCAAGTCCCCGTTGCGCTGGCAGTACTCGTACGGCAAGTCGGCGGCGGCGAAGCCGGCGATGTCCTCCACGAGCACGGCGTAGATCGCCGGGTTGGCGATGGTCTCGAGGTCGGACACGGCCACCTGGCCTTGGATGCGGAACCAGCCCGCCTCGCGGTGCGGAGCGCCGATGATCTCCAGCGGATCGTCGCTGGCTCCGCGCATGGCGGCCTCCTGCGCGAAGGGGAACAGCGTCGTCAAGCGCGGCTGGTCCCAGCAACCGAAGCTGTACTGGCTCGAGGAGGCCACTTCGTTGTCGTTGTAGCCGTCGACGAGAACGGTCGTGGTGAACGCCTGGCCACCCGACAAGGCGATCAGGATCACGCTGGTCTCGTCGATCTGCTGCTGGCCGATGAAGCGCGGGATGCGCAGCTCGGCCGGCGCCTTCTCGTACTCCGGCAACAAGTCGGAGCTGAACTCGAAGTTCAAGTCGCGGATGCCGTCGTTGTCGTCGTCGTTCGGGGCGCGCTCGGCGCCGATGCCCTTGAAGTTGACGCTGGACACCGACCAATCGGCCGCCTCAGCGCCATCGAGGATCAACACCTGGCCGATGAGGTGGTTGAACACGATCGGCTCGCCCGTGGGGTTGGCCGTCGTGTCGGTCTCGCTCTTGGCGTACGCGTAGGCGTAGCCGTACGAACCATTGGGAACCTGCGTCGACGCCAGCATGGTCAACGTGTCGTTCGGCGTCAGGCGGTGCTCGCGGCCCGTCGGATGGCAACCCATCTTGTCGTCGATGTAGCGGAACTCGACATCGACATCACCGCCCTTGTTGCCATTCGTGTTCGTGATCGTCAACAGCGACACGCGGCCTTGCCGAGCGTCGTACTTCGGATACAAGAGCAACGACGCCGGCTGCAGACGGTTGAAGGTCGGACAAACGCGGTTGATCGTCACGCGCGCTCGCCGGCAGCACGTCTCCGTGCAATTGACGTTGCAACCAGCGATCGCCGGGCAAGTCTGGCAGATGTCGTATTGGAAGCTCACCTGGCCGGGCATGGTCGCCGGCGGGGTCGGCGTGAAGCGGAAGGCGTTCTCCGCAGGGACCCACACCACCGTGCCTGATCCAGCAGGTGTGATGGAACCAGCGACCAAGGTCGGCGTGCCCAAGGTGCAACCCGTGGACGCCGTGTCGTTGTTCTTGACCGGGATCAGCACGCTCGGCTGCACCGTGGGATCGATGAAGGCGCTGTCGTCGAGCGCGGAGGGAGCCGCCTGCACGAAGACACACACCTCGCCCGTCGAAGAGCACGCCTGGCCGCACACCGTGTAACTGGCCGTGTAGGTGAAGGTCACCTGGCCTGTCGGTGCCGCGTCGGCGACCGTCACGCGGATTTGACCAGCCTCGACCACGGCGGTCACGCCGCTGCCGGGCGCCGGAGGCGTCGCGATGGCGAGCGTGCTCGCGACGATCGGGCCGCAGCTGCCGGCCGTGTCGTTCGCCAGCACGTTGATCAGGCGGTTGGTGCCCGGGCAGAAGCAGGCGTTGTCGCGGATCAACGACGGCGTCGAGCACACGGTCACGTTGACGGTCGTCAACGCGGACTGGCAACCTTGTTGGTCGGTCACGCGATACGTGAACGAGTCGGGACCGACATAGCCGGGATTGGGCGTGTAGGTGATCAAACCGTTGACCGGCGGCGTGATCGTGCCATTGGCGGGGTTGTTCACGATCACCACGCTGCCGGGGACGATCGGGCTGCAGCCAAGAGGCGCAGAGTCGTTGGTGAGCACATTGACCGAGCACGAACTGTTGCGGCAGACCTGCACGGTGTCGTTCTGCGTGGTCGGCCGGCAGACTGTCACGGTGACCGTGGCGATGTTGGAGGTGCGGCCCTCGCCATCGCTCACGCGGTACGTGAACGCAGTCGTGCCCACGAAGTTCGCGGGCGGCGTGTAGACGATGCGGCAGCTCGGGCAGGGCTGGTTGCCTGCGCAGTTGCTGACCACGGCCGTGCCTTGGCCGGCGGGCGGCTGGCTGACGATCTGGACCGTGCTGCACACGAGGCCGTTCGACTCCGGCTGGCCGCAGCTGTCTTGGTCGAAGTCGTTGGCGAGGATGTCGACCGACGCCGTGCTGCCAGTGCAAATCAGCGCCGAGTCGTTGTTGGCGATCGGCGGCAGGTTCGGGCAGTAGATGTAGCGGACCTCGACCTCGTACTGAGCCAGCGCGCGGAAGTCGATGTCGAACTTGCCGCAAGCGGTGGGCGTTTCACCGCCCGAGATCGTGGTGTTGATGAACGTGAAGTTGGCGTTGCCCGCGCCAGCCCAAGCGTTGTAGCAAGCGGATCCAGCCGGGCCGACTTCGCGGCAGAACAACGCGGTCGACACCACCGCCGGATCGGTGCAACGGCAGATCTCGTCGCCGTAGTTCAGGAAGCTGCCGGAACCGCACTGGACCTGGGCGAGGTTGGCCGGGTTCGAGCAGCGACCGCGCAGGCCGATGTTGAGGGATTCGTCAAACGGAAACTCGTTGACGAGGTCGTTGGCCGGGAAGACGACACCGTGCGCGTTGATTTGGGCGCCGGCGGTATCGATCGTCAGTTGCGGCGGCACCGTGCCGTCGGGCATGACCGTGTCGACGAACCACTGAACGCGGTAGATGAACTTGTTCGGATCGCTCGGGTCCACGGCCGGGATAGTGCAGGGCGATGTCGTCGAGACATTGCGCACGTGGATGGCGACGTTGGTGAAGTCGGCGCGGAACTGGTACTCGACGCGCTGCAGGGTGCCCAGCGCGGGATTGAACTTGGGCACGCTGATCGTCTGCGAAGCCTGGTTAGGCGAGGCAATGCGGTTCTGGCCCAAGAAGGGCGCAGGCAAAGTGTAGGGCTGGACGATCGTCTGCGTCTGCGAGCAGCCGCTGCACGCGGGCGCCGTGCCGCAATTGGTCGTGCAGACCTGGGCGAAGGCCTGCGCGCCCATCGTCACGAGCGCGACGAGAGCCAGAGCCAGCGAGCGGATGGTGGCGAGGGTCGAAGACCGGGACGCTGACGACTGCGCCGAGGACGAAGCCTCGGCCGCGAGGAAGGTGTGGCGAAGGAGCGCGATCATGGTGCGGTTTCCCCGCGCGTGCGCCGCGCGGAGTCAATCGGTGTCTTCGGGGACTTGGAGAAGCTGCGCAGCAACCGTCCCTGCCTGCCCCGCGCCACGACCAAGAGAGAGTCGCGGCGCCAGCAGTTCGCACGCGCGGTGGCGTCCGGATGCCTAGCGGGTTCTCCTCGCGCGGAGGTTCGAGTCCACTGGCCTCGGTCGCCGGTCGCGATCGCATCCCGAACAAGCAGCGCGCCGCGCCAAACAGCAATGACCGCGTGCTCGACGCGACCCTTCCGCGGGCGCGACTCGCCATCCGTCGGGGCGCGACCGTGCTTGCGCGGGCGGTCGGGTACGGAATGAGAGTCTGCGTTGCCGAGTTCGCTCCTGACGCGCAGGATCGCGCTCGACACGGGTAGTGTGTGCCACACGGTCGGCACGTAAACAAGTGCCTGCTTCCTTCGCCGCGAAGCCGAGATGTAGCTGCAAATTGCGAAGTCGCATCGCGACCTCCCCTACTTGTGCGCTGGCCGTTGAGGCACAACCCTTGACGATGACTTGCAAGATCGTGAAGGTCAAACGGCATGACGACACGGCATAGCACGCGGAGGCTCCCAATCTCGTTTTCCAACTTTCTTGGAAGCGCGGCTTTCGCGTCACTCGCGGGATGCATCGCGGAGGCATCCGAGCCTGCGCCTGTCGTTCTGCAAGACGCACAGCCACAACTGCTGAGGTTGCGTCCAGCCGACGGCGCGGCCGTGCAAGCACAAGTGCAAGTTCCCGTCGACGCGCTTGCGCTTGAATTGCGAATCAGTGACGCGACCCGCGAAATCGAAGCGGGACTAGCCTTCGGCGAGGCAGCCCCGATGGCGCATGCGGCCGAATATTGGACCAACACGGAACTGGGCCAAGCCGTGCTGCGGCTCGACCGATTTTCCCTGCCGCCACTCGAGCATGGGACCTGGCATGCGACCTTCGACATGGGTGGGCAACTGCCGCTCGGACCGCGCGGGCAAGTCGACCTGGTTTTGTTCCGCGCCGAGCTGCGGGTGCTGCGTGCCGCCGCGGCGCTGCCCTTGGTCCCGCGCATCGCGCAGGCGGGCGTGGTCGAGCTCGAACACGCTTCGACTTGGGTCGGACATCTCGATGTCCCAGGGGGGGCCGCGGCCTTGCGGGTGGACCTGCTCGAGGCGGATGCCGATCTCGACATCCTCGCGTATCCAGGCCGCGCGCGACGCGACTTGACCGAGGGTCCGCATCTGCAGAGTCGGCCCTACGGACGCGAGACCTTGCTGATCGCCTCGCCCGAGCCTGGTCCGTGGACGATCGAAGTCATCGAGCCCTTGGCGCTCGAGGCGCGCGCGGAGTTCCGCCTGCTGGCGACCTTCGCGCCCGAAGCACCGCCCGAAGCGCGCGTGGAACCTAGGACGCAAGCACTGGCGAGCGCCATCGAAGGCATCGGCGCCGCGCAGCTCGGCGCCGTCGTCGAGGTGGGCACGCCCGACGGATCGGGCAGCGCCGTGTGCGTGCACGAGCGCGGCTTGTTCCTGACCAATTGGCATGTGGTGCAGAAGCTCGGCGGCGGAGCGAGCGAGGACATCGTGCTCTCGAGGACGCTCGACCTGTCGCGTCCGCCGCGCGAAAGCTGGCGCGCCAAGGTGATCGAGCACGACGTGGCGTCCGACTACGCCTTGCTCGAGGTCGTCGGCGACAGGCATGGCGGGCCGCTGCCGCCCGATGTGCGCCACGTGGCGGCGCCGCTGGGCGACGATACGCGGCTCCTGCTGGGGTCGGAGCTCGTGGTCGTCGGCTATCCGGGCGTGGGCACGCAACGCTCGCGTCCGACCTTGACCTTGACGCGCGGCGTGGTCGCGGGCTTCGAGCGCTCGGGCGCGGGCCTCGCGCTCAAGTCCGACGCCGAGATCACCAGCGGCCACAGCGGAGGCGCCGCCTACGACATGGCTGGAAAGCTGGTCGGACTGCCCACCTCGCGCGTGGAGGACGGCGCCAGCCAGCTCGGCTGGATCCACGGCCTGTCGATGCTGCCCGAGCGCATCAAGGCGCGCATCGACGCGCGCTGAGGGCACGCGTCAAGTTCCCTTGACAGTCCGTCAATTCACCCGCCGCGCGCGACCGCTCCAATGCGGCTCGCGCAGCGCGGATTTTTGGATCTTGCCCGAGCCCGTGCGCGGCAAGGCCTCCAGGAAGTCGATCGCCTTGGGCGCCTTGTAGCGCGCCAAGCGCGCCTTGACCCACTCGACCAGCTCCTCGGCCGTCGCGGCCCGGCCGGCGCGCAGCACGACGGCCGCGCGCACGCTCTCGCCCAATCGCTCGTCGGGCACGCCGTAGGCGGCGCACTCGAGGACCGCCGGGTGCGCCGCCAGCGCGTGCTCGACCTCGGTCGAGTACACGTTCTCGCCGCCCGAGAGGATCATGTCCTTGGCGCGGTCCACGATCGTCACATAGCCCTCGGCGTCGACCACGGCCAAGTCGCCGGTCGACAACCAACCATCGACGAAGGCGCGCGCGGTCTCCTCGGGCTTGTTCCAATACCCCTTCATCACCGTCGCGCCGCGCACTCGGATCTCCCCCACCTCGCGCTCGTCGCGCGCCACGCTGGAACCGTCCGCGCGGCACACCTCGAGCTCGACCGTGGCGTAGGGCCGGCCGGTCTTGGCGCGGATCGCCAGTTGCTCCTCGCGCGGCAAGGACCGATGGTGCTCCTTGAGCAAGGACAGCGTCAAGTACGGCGAAGTCTCGGTCATGCCGTAGGTGTTGACGTACTCGCAGCCGAACACGTCGACGATTTGCGCCACCAAGGATGGCGCGATGGGCGCTCCGCCCGACAGGATGGCGCGCAAGGCGCTCCAATCGCGCGCGCCGGCACCTTCGTCCTTGGCCATGGCATTCAGCATGGTGGGAATCAGGTTCGTGATCGTCGCGCGCTCGCGCTCCATCAGCTCGAGTGCCGCGCGCGCCTCGAAACGCGGCAGGAATAGGTGCGTAGCGCCCACCCAGGTGAAGGCGAAGGTGGCCCACGCGTCGGCGAGGTGGAACATGGCGGCGATGTGCGCCCAACGGTCGCGCTCGACGATAGCCAATTCGCCGATGGCGCCCAGCGAGTGCGCCAGCACGTTGGCGTGCGTCAGCATCACGCCCTTCGGCACGCCGGTGGTGCCGCTCGTGTAGTACACATGCGCCACGTCGTCCCCGCCGCGCGCACTGGGCCGGAACGGCGCGCGCGCGCCTTCCGCGAGCGCCTGGGCGAGCGTCCACGAAGCGAGCCCGGCATCCACCGCCTTGTCCGTCCACACGATCTCGCGCCAAGGCGCTCCATGCTTGATGGCCGCGCGCACGACCTCGGCGAACGAGGACTCCGACACGAGGAGTCGCGCGTCGCAGTCCTTGGCGATGGCGGCGAGTTCCGCCGGCGCGAGGCGCGTGTTCAGCGGGTTGAAGATGGCGCCCGCTCCCGCCGCCGCGTAGTACGCCGCCGCGTGGTCGATCCCGTTCCACAAGAGACCCGACACGCGCTCGCCATCGGCGGCCGCGCGCAAGCGCAGGAACGAGGCCAAGTGCCGCGCGCGGGCGGCGAAGGTGGCGTAGTCCTCGACGCGCGCACCCTCGACGAAGGCGCGCTTCGAAGGATGCAGGCGTTCCGCCCGCTCGATCAGGCCCCACAGTCCACGCACGGCGCCGCTCTCACTCCTCGTCCGCGCGCAAGCGGGCGAGGATCGAGTAGTCCTCGAGCGTGGTCGTGTCCTGCGTCGTCTCCTTGCCGGCGGCGATGTCGCGCAACAAGCGGCGCATGATCTTGCCTGAACGGGTCTTCGGCAGCGTGTCGGTGAAGCGGATCTCCGCCGGACGCGCCAGCTTGCCGATCTCCTTGGAGACATGCTCCATGAGCTCGCGCTTGAGCGCCTCGTCGGGCGTGTGCGAACGCTCGACCGTGACGAAGGCGCAGATCGCCTGCCCCGTCAAATCGTCTGGACGTCCGACCACCGCCGCCTCGACCACCTTGGGGTGGCTCACCAGCGCCGACTCGACCTCCATCGTCGACAAGCGGTGGCCTGACACGTTGATCACGTCGTCGACGCGACCGAGGATCCAGAAGTACCCGCGCTCGTCGCGCCGCGCGCCGTCGCCGGCGAAGTACATGTGGCCGTACTTGCCCCAGTACCCGTGCTTGTAGCGCTCGGGGTCGCCCCAGATGCCGCGCAGCATCGACGGCCAAGGCTTCCGGATGACGAGGTAGCCGCCCTGGTTCGGCCCCATCTCGCGGCCTTCCTCGTCGACCACGGCGGCGTCGACGCCGAAGAATGGCCGCGTGGCCGAACCCGGTTGGGTGGCGGTCACCCCAGGCAGGGGCGTGATCATGATCGAGCCGGTCTCCGTCTGCCACCAAGTGTCGACGATCGGGCAACGACCGCGGCCGATGTGCTCGTGGTACCACATCCACGCCTCCGGGTTGATCGGCTCACCCACCGTGCCGAGCAGGCGCAGAGTCGCCAGCGAGTGCCGCCGCGGATGCTCGTCGCCCCACTTCATGAAGGTGCGGATGGCGGTGGGCGCGGTGTAGAAGATCGTCACCTTGTGCTTGTCGATCAGCTCCCAGAAGCGGCCTTCGTGCGGCGTGTTCGGGGCGCCCTCGTACATGACGATCGTGGCGCAGTTCGCGAGCGGTCCATAGACGATGTAGCTGTGGCCCGTGATCCAGCCCACGTCGGCGGTGCACCAGAACACGTCGTCGTCGCGCAGGTCGAACACGAACTGCGTCGAAAGGTACGCGCCCACGAGATACCCGCCGGTGGTGTGCACGATGCCCTTGGGCTTGCCGGTCGAGCCCGAGGTGTAGAGCAGGAACAGCAGATCCTCGCTGTCCATGGGCTCGGGCGGACAGTCGGCCGACGCGCGCGCGGCGGCTTCGTGCAGCCACACGTCGCGACGCGCGTCGAAGGCCACGGGGTTGCCCGCGCGACGCACGACGATCACCGTGTGCACGCCGCTCGTCTGCGCCACCGCTTCGTCGACCTGCGGCTTGAGCGCAAGGAGCGCCCCGCGCCGCCACGAGCCGTCGGCGGTGATGACCGCGACGCAACCGCCGTCCTGGATGCGGTCCACCAACGCCTGCGCGCTGAAGCCGCCGAAGACCACCGAGTGCGCCACGCCGATGCGCGCGCAAGCCAGCATGGCGATGGCGGCCTCGGGGATCATGGGCATGTAGACGGCGACGCGATCGCCCTTCTTCAAGCCGCGCGACTTGAGCACGTTGGCGAAGCGCGCCACCTCGAGCTGCAGCTCGGCATAGGTCAGCGTGCGCGCGTCGCCGGGCTCGCCCTCGAACACCAGGGCGCGCTTGTCGCCGCGGCCCTCGCGCACATGGCGGTCGACGCAGGCGTCGCAGACGTTGATGCGACCGCCCACGAACCACTTGGCGAAGGGCGCTCCCGACCAGTCGAGCACCTCGCCGAAGGGCGTCGACCACGGCAACTCGCGCGCCACGCGTCCGAAGAACTTGGCGGGATCCTCGACGGATTCGCGCCACATGCGCTGGTAAGCCTCTTCGGTCCCGATGCGGGCCTTGGCGCTGAACTCGCGCGACGGGGGGAAGAAGCGGTTCTCCTGCAGGATGTTCTCGATCTGGCTCATGGGCTCCGTGCCGCGCGGGAGGGAGGATACGCGCAGGCGCCAAGGATAGGCGACCGGCGCTCCGCAGGGAACAGCACTGGTCCGGCCGGCCCCATCCTGGCGCCGCGGCCGCTCAGCGCGAGCGGAACAAGGTCGCGTAGCGCGCCAACTTGCCGGCGAAGCGCAACGGATGGCGCAGCTCGCGCACCAAGCGCCGCGGCCGGCGGTAGAAGCGCCGGTAGCCCTCGCGGATCTTCTCCTCGATGCGCGCGGCGCTCATGTGCTCGTTGCCCTCGAGCGGCTTGAAGCCCGTCATGGTGGCGTAGTCGAAATCGCGCGTGCCATGCAGCATCTTGAACAGCGGCGTGCCCGGGTAGGCGGTCACGGCGCAGAACTGCACCTGGTCGGGATCGCAGCGCTCGACGAGGTCGAAGGTCTCCTCGACCATGGACTCCGTCTCCTCGGGGAAGCCGACCATGCAGAAGGCGCGCGTCTCGA
>Ga0172367_10004525_pt1 | contig 17277 bp, 20 predicted proteins | sample Lak10m_FD_114542 | JGI IMG/M metagenome (GOLD analysis project Ga0172367, IMG submission 114542) | Freshwater microbial communities from Kabuno Bay, South-Kivu, Congo - kab_022012_10m | ecosystem: Environmental > Aquatic > Freshwater > Lake | place: Democratic Republic of the Congo: South-Kivu...
AACACCTTACCGATATCACGCAGGACCTCCTGGCGCTCGAAAAGGCAGACCCGGCATCCGCTGCATCACCTATCGAGCGGGCTTACCGGAAAACCCACAGTCTCAAAGGAGCGGCAAGGGCCGTGAAATACCGGGAGATCGAGTCGCTCTGCCAGAACCTTGAAAGTGTCTTCTCCGCGATGAAGAAAGGGGAGTTTACCCCGGACGCGGAGGCTTTCGATCTCTTTCACGAAGCGGTCAAGGTCACCCGGATGCTGCTTGTTGATGAGGATGCAGCCCGTACAGCGGCAGGGGAAATCCGGCACCGGATCCGGCTCATTACGGATACCATGATGCCTGCTCCCGGCCCTATCCCCCCCCGGCCCCCCGGGGGAAAGGCCACCCCTCATCCGGCTCCGGGCAACCCGCCGGCACCGGCCGGTAAACCGTCGGATGTACAAAGCCGTAGTACTGCCGTTCCCGTTGCGGTTTATTCCCCCGCCGGTGAAACCGGGCATAAGGTCCCGCAGGGGCAGTCCCCGGGGAGCGAGGCCACGGACAGGTCCCCGCCGCCGCCTCCCCCGTGGGATACCCGGACCGTCAGGGTTGCCGCGGATAAACTGGACCGGCTCATTACCGGTTCGGATGATCTTCTCACCACCCGGCTTTTCATTGCCCACCGCATGCAGGAGCTTGAGGAGATGATCACCCGGTTCGGAATCTGGCGATGGAACAACACGCTCGTCTCAAACGATCTGCACCGGCTCAGGGAGTCCTCGTTTGGAAAGCAGAGGACGGAGCTCCCGCAGGACCTGGTCCTGCCGCTCCAGCGGATCGTGGAGTTCCTCGAATACAACCGTGAGTTCGTCTCATCTCTCCACCATGATCTCGGTGTCCACATCAACGATACCGAGATGGACCGCTCAGCCCTTGAAGCCAGCACCCAGATGATCTCGGACCTGATCCACGATGCCGTCCTGCTCCCCATTGCCAGCGTTCTCGTGCCCTTCAGGGGGCTTGTTCGGGATTATTCCCGGCGTACCGGAAAACAGGTGGACCTGGAGATCGAAGGGGGGGAACTGGAGATGGACCGCCGTATCCTCGAGGCGCTCAAGGATCCGATCATGCACCTGATCCACAACAGCATTGACCATGGTATAGAATATCCGGATATACGGCAGCTCAAGAATAAGGCGGTCCGGGGCCAGGTGAAGATCAGGGTCGTACCGCTCTCGGGAAGCAAGGTGAACATCGAGATCTCTGATGATGGTGCAGGCATCGATCCCGCCGTCATCCGTCGGGTTGCCCGGGAGAAAGGCTTCATCACTGAAAAGGAGGATGCAGTGCTAACCGACGGGGAGGTTATCTGGCTGGTCTTCCGGTCCGGGCTCTCAACGAGCCCTATGATCACGGATATATCGGGACGGGGGCTCGGCCTTGCCATCGTTGAGGACACGGCAACCCGCCTTGGCGGGAAGGTCGCGGTTTCATCCGTGCCAAATAAAGGTACCACCATCAGAATTACGGTGCCGGTCCGGCTTGCAACGCTCCGGGGGGTTGTCGTGAGGTCCGGCAGTCAGATGTATGTCCTTCCCATGCAGCAGGTCAGGCAGGTCACCCGGGTAAAGACAGACGCCATAGTCACGAAAGGGAACCGTTCCTCGCTCCTGTTCCAGAATGAGATGATCAGCACGATCCGGCTCACCGATGCGCTGGGGATCCCCCCGACTCTCGCAACCGCGGAGGAAAAAACCCAGGTCCCGGTCATCATCCTGGCCTACGGGGCCGGCCAGATAGCCTGCATTGTTGACGAGGTCGTCCGGGTGCAGGAAATTGTTGTGCGGTCGCTCGGGAGCCAGATCCGCCGGGTGAAACGGATCACCGGTGCCGTCATTCTCGGGGATGGCACTCTTGCCCTCGTGCTGGACCCGCTCGAGCTCATCCAGGAGTCCTTAAAAGGAAAACAGAAAACCCTCCCGGGAGTCCGGGCAGGTCTCAATGAGAAGAATGTCCTGGTTGTCGAAGACAGTGTTACGTCCCGTGCCCTTCTCCAGACCCTCATGGAGCGCGAAGGCTACCGGGTCCATACCGCAACCGATGGGATCGAGGCTTTCGCAATGCTTAAACAGCAGCAGTTCGATATTGTCGTTTCAGTTATCGATATGCCCCGGATGAACGGTTTCACCTTAACAGAAAAGATACGTGCAGATGAGCGTCTTTCCGGTCTACCCGTCGTCCTTGTCACCTCCCTTGATTCAACCGAGGATAAAAAACATGGTGCTGCCGTAGTGGCGGATGCGTATATTGTGAAAAGCAGTTTTGAACGGAGAACGATCCTTAACGTTATGGCAGATCTTTTATCAGGAAAGATGGGTACGGGGGAGCACTGAATGGCAGCGATCACAAAACCCGCGGGCACCGTGATGGTGGTGGAGGACAGCAGGACTCAGGCCGAATACCTTGGTCATATCCTCAAAAAGGAAGGATATTCGTACGTCATTGCCGGAAATGGCGGGATAGCTCTTGAGATGATTGCAAAGGAGAGGCCTGCGGTGATCCTGACCGATGTCATCATGCCGGAGATGGACGGGTACCTGCTCTGCCAGAAAATCCGGGCCGACCTCCATACGGAAGATATCCCGGTCGTGATGGTCACCCAGCTCTTTGATCCGGCCGATGTGCTGCGGGGCCTCGAAGCCGGTGCTGATAATTTCATCATCAAACCCTTTGAACCTGAAACGGTTGCCCTCCGGATATCTGAAGCCCTCCAGCTCAGGGAGATCCAAAATCCTGACCGCCAGTCCCCGGCCCTGAATGTTGAGTTCTTCGGCCGTAAGTATGCTATCCGGGCCGGGAGACTGCAGATCCTCCATATCCTCCTCTCCACCTATGACCTGGCAATCCGGAAAAACCATGACCTGCAGGATGCCCAGGAGCGTCTCCTTGCCCTCAACGAACAGCTGCAGCAGATGGTTGAGGAGCTCCAGGTATCAAATGAGGATCTCCAGCTGGAGAACAGCAACCGGGAACGCATTGAAGCTGACCTGGCGCAGGCGAACAAGAAACTGCAGCTGATGACCAGCATCACCCGCCATGACCTTGTAAACCAGCTCACCGTCCTGCAGGGTTATCTGGAACTTGCCCAGGTGATGTGTGAATCCGAACCGGAGAAAGCGGCAGGCCATATCAGAAAAAGCCTGGCGGTAATCGGGAGGACTATCAATACCGTTGATTTTACGGCGGATTACCAGCGGATCGGTGTCAATTCTCCTGCCTGGCATAATGTCTCGGACCTGATCCACGATTCTCTCAAATACACGACGCTTGGGACGGTCGGCCTGGAAAATGAGATCCCTGCCGGGACCGAGATCTATGCCGACCCCCTCATCGAGAAGGTTATCTTTAACCTCATCGATAATGCGCTCCGTTATGGTTCCCGGCTGACCAAGATCCGGTTTGCATTTGAGACTGTGGACGGGTACGCCGTCATCACCTGCGAAGACAACGGCATCGGGATTTCCTCCGGTGAGAAGGAACAGATCTTCACGTACGCGTATGGTTCAAATACTGGCATGGGTCTTTTCCTGGTCCGGGAGATCCTTGCCATCACCGGCATTACCATCAGGGAGACCGGTACTCCCGGTCAGGGTGCCCGGTTTGAGATCCTCGTGCCCGCCGGCGGATTTAGGCAGGCCTGAATATACCGGTTCCTTTGCCCCCCCTCTTTCCCCTCCGGGGCGACGGGTACTTTTTATAGCTCCGGAATAATCACTGACATGCTATGAGAATCCGCGACCTCATCCTGCCCGAAGATCGGATCTTCCTGACTCTTTTTAAGGAGATGGCAGAAAAATCACCGAAGCTTCTGCTGCCCTGAATGAGATCACCCATGAACTCCCCCAGGGTACGGAAAAAGCCCACAAGGTGCGGCAGCTCGAGCACCACGGGGACGAGATCACCCGGAAGATCTTCGAGCAGCTCGATGAGTCGCTCATCACCCCGCTCGAACCCGAGGAGATCGCCCGCCTGCCGCCGGCGCTTGACGATGTGCTTGACGATGTGCTTGACCGGATCGACCGGGTTGCCCACCAGCTCTGCAATTATGAGATTTCAGGGACGAATGATGTGCTCAAGGAATATTCCTATCTCATCCTCCTTGCCACAACGGAGATCACCCACGCAGTCGAAAGCCTTTCCCGGCTCAAGGATCCTGAGGATGTCAGGGTTCATGTTGCGGAGATCAGCCGGCTCTATAACCTGTCAACGGAACTGCTGTCCCGGGCGATCCTGGAACTCTTCAAGACCAAAGACCTGCTCGTGATAATCAAACTGAAGGATATCTACGAAGGGATGGCAAGGGTCATGGAGAAATGCAATGATGTGGGTCACGCCCTGAGCGATATTGCCAAGGCCCATGCATGATCGGATTCGAACCCATCATCCTCTTCGGGATCATCCTTGCCCTGGCGCTCAATTTCGTCAACGGGCTCAATGATGCCTCGCACTCGATTGCCACGGTAGTTGCAACCAAAGCCTTGTCGCCGGGAAAGGCGGTCCTCCTTACGGCGATCTGCAATCTTATCGGACCCTACCTGTTCACGACGGCAGTTGCGGCCACGATCGGGACGGCAATTGTCAGCAGCCCGGGACTGACCCCCCAATCCATTGTCGTTGCCATGGGTGCAGCGATCATCCTGGTCTTCGTGGCTACCCGGTCCGGGATCCCGATATCCAGCAGCCACGCCATGGTCGGGGGACTTCTCGGCGCAGGTATTGCGGTTGCCGGGTTGTCCGTCATCATCCTGCCTTCGTGGGCGGGGATTACGGAAGTTGTTGTCTACGGTGTGCTCGGGGCCGTCTTCGGCGCGATCTGCCTTGCCGTCTTCACGGCATCATTCCAGGAAGATGTCCGGTTCGGGGCTATGCTCGGGGCGCTCTGTGGTGCATCCCTGGTGATCCCGGTGATGATGCTCTTCGGGCGCATCCAGATCTCCGGACTTCTGGCCATTGTCCTCTTCATCTCCCCGGTGATAGGAATGGTCGGGGCTTTTGTCTTCGATGTCCTCATCTCCCATCTCTTCCGGCACTCCCGGAGGAACCGGATGCGGCGGATCTTCCAGCCGCTGCATGTGCTGGCCTGCCTTGTGCAGGGTACTGCCCATGGGGCGAATGACGGGCAGCATGCCGTGGGGGTCATCACCGCCCTGCTGGTCTCCTCCGGTGTACTGCTGACGTTCGATGTGCCGGGATGGGTTATCCTCACCTCGGCTCTTGCAATCGGCCTGGGCACCTGCTTTGGCGGGTGGCAGGTCGTGGACAAGATGGCAAAGGAGATCACCCGGATCCGCCCGTACCAGGGGTTCTGTGCTGCCACCGCGAGCAGTGCCATCCTGGTTGCGGTTACCCACCAGGGGATCCCGGTCTCCTCCACGCATGCCATCAACGGTGCTATTATCGGCGTTGGCGCAACCCGGGGGAAGAATGCCGTCCAGTGGCGGGTGGTACGCGAGATGATGACTGCCTGGATAATCACGATCCCGCTGGCCATGGCCGTGGCATTTGCAGGGTATTTTGTTGTCACGTTGGTGCTGACTCTCCTGTAACGCCAGCACGATTTCGTTATATTTTTCAGGTCGCCGGCTCCAATCCTCTGTGTTTGTTATGGGGCTCCGCGAGTTGCTGATACCGCAGGATAAAGTATTCTTCGACCTGTTCGAGAAACAGGCGGGTATTGTGAAGGAGGCGGCATGGCAGCTTGTCGCGCTGACCGAGGATTTTACCAGTGTCAAAGAGAAACGGCACGCTATCGAGAAACTCGAACACAAGGGGGACCTCCTGACCCACGATATTTACAACCAGCTCAATACCACCTTTATCACTCCCATGGACCCCGAGGAGATATCCCGCCTTGCCTCGTCCATGGATGACGTGCTGGACTATATCGATGGTGCAACGGAGAAGATGTACTATTACGGCATCGAGTCCACCGACACCCATATGATCGAACTTGCGAAGCTGATCCACATGTCAACTTCCGAGATCGAGGGTGCGGTACGGGGGATCCGGTCCATCAAGGACCCCCGCTACATCGAGGAGCGCTGCATTGAGGTGAACCGGCTCGAGAACCTTGCCGACGATGTCCTTGCCCATGCTGTCACGGACCTCTTCAGGACCAATGATGCCATCATGATCATCAAGTACAAGGACATCTACGAGCATCTCGAGACTGCCACTGATTACTGCGAAGATGTGGCCAATGTGCTCTCCGACATCGCAATCCGCCACTCATGAACCCGGGAAACCACGCCATTGAGAGGACTGCATGATCGAAGCTACCTGGGAACTGGTTGCGATCATCATCGGGATCGCGCTGGTCTTTGACTTCACCAACGGGTTCCATGATTCGGCCAACTCCATATCAACTGTGGTTTCCACCAAGGTGCTCTCGCCCCGGAACGCGGTTATCTTTGCCGCGTTCTTCAATTTCATCGCGGCATTCGGTTTTGGGGTGGCAGTGGCAAGCACCGTGAGCAAGATCATCCATCTCGAGATTGTTCCCACGAATGTTATCCCGTACATCATCCTCGGGGCACTCACCGGCGCCATTGCATGGAACCTGGTCACCTGGTTCTTTGGTCTTCCCACGTCCTCATCCCATGCCCTCATTGGCGGGCTTGCGGGGGCGGGGATATCTGCTGCAGGGCTTGCAGCCATAAAGTGGTCGACTATTGAACTGGTCATCACCTTCATGATCCTCTCACCGATCATCGGCCTGATCTGCGGGTTCGGTTTCATGGCAGCGGTACTCTGGCTGACCCGGCGATCAAACCGGCAGTCAGCGGAGTCGAAATTCAGAAACCTCCAGCTCGTCTCCGCAGCGGCCAACTGTTTCAGTCATGGTACAAACGATGCCCAGAAAACCATCGGTATCATCCTGCCGCTCCTCTTCTCCATCGGGTATTACGGGGCATCCGTTGATCCGTGTAACCTGCCGGTCCCCTTCTGGGTCATCCTCCTTGCCTATACCGCGATTGCTCTTGGCACGCTCTCGGGCGGGTGGCGGATCGTCAAAACGATGGGGTACAATATCATCAAGATGCGGCCCGTCCACGGGTTTGCGGCAAATGCAGCAAGTGCATCAACCATCCTTGGCGCTTCGATCGCTGGAATTCCGGTGAGTACGACCCATATCATCTGCTCATCGATCATGGGTGTCGGGACTACGCAGGGAAGCAATGCCGTCAAATGGGGGGTTGCCCGGACGATCATGTGGGCCTGGATCCTGACGATCCCGATCAGTGCGGCTATCGGGTTTGTTGCATTTGCGGTGATCCGGGTCATCATCGGGTACTAACCTTTTCATGGAGAAATCCATTTTTTCTGCTTTTTTCCCGTTTGCCGGCATGTCCTGGTGTCCTGGTACCTCCCCCCGTCCCATGCTTCTCCGGGTAACCGGGTACACGACGACAGGATACATGCAGGTAACGGAAAATCACCTTAAATTGCCATCCGCCTTTTTCAAAACAACCGGATTTTTAAGAACTGCACCTAACATTATGGGAAGTTCATGCATGCAGGCGGGATGTCATCACCCGGCGGAGACCATGAAGTGCCTTCCGCAGAAAAGGAACGGACCTCGGCCCTCTTCCTGAACCTTCTTGTTGCCGGAGCTCCGGCCATCCCCAAGGTCCTTGCCGCAAGCCTCTCCGGATCGGTCACGCTCTATGCCTCCGCGATGAAGACAGTGAATGAGGCGATCGGCGTCCTCATCTCCTGGCTGATCGCACGCAGGATCGCCCGGGGCGATCATAGCATCTACGATTACGGTATGGGGAAATTCGAGAATATTGCCCGCGCTGTCACCGGCGGGGTGATGATCCTCTCTTTTGTCATCCTCATCTTCGCCGCCTCGTACCGGATTTTCTTCCCGGCATCCCTTGGAGGCAATGGGATCCAGGCCGGCTTATTCATCGTCATCGTCTCGATGATCGTTGACGCCGCTCTTGCGTGGAGGAATTACCGGATTGCTGCAAAAGAACCCTCCCCGATCATGGATTCCCAGTGGCGCCTCTTCCGGCAGAAAGCATGGACAAATCTCATCGTCCTCCTCACCCTGGTCCTTGCGATCTTCTGCACGGGTTCCCCCTGGTCAGTCTATATCGATCCGGTTGCTTCATTTCTGGTCATGGGGATCATCCTCTATTCCGGGCTGCAGATGATCCAGTCATCGCTGCCGGATCTCCTCGACCAGACCCTGGAAGAGGAACTCCAGTTCGTAGTAATGAAGGAACTGGCAGACCATTTTCATGCCTACGAGCAGGTCCACGGGATCAAATCCCGGCGGAGCGGGGGGAACATCTATGTTGACATCTTCCTGGAATTCCGAAATGACCGGCTGATGGGGGAGGTCCAGGAGACAATAGATGGCATGAAATCGTCCCTTGAGACCAGACTCCCGAAGAGCCGGGTAAATATTATCCCGACACGAAGCCGCTAGACAATTGGGCGGAGGTACATTCCGCGCAACTGCCTGATCCCGGGATTACTGATAATATGTCATCGGGAACCCGGATCTGACCCCTGCCATTTCTCCGGCCAGGCTGAAATCCGGGTAGGAATTTCCCTGATCGCACAAAAGGACCTATTATGACAGAATTCAGGGCCTGAAATCATCTCAAAAGGGGAAAATACCCATAATGCTCCCCTATTCTGCAACGGTCTCCTGTAATTCACCAAAAAGTGCGACTATCAGAAATCCGTTTTCCCAAAATGACCTCCGATCCGAAAAATACGCCCGATACGGGCAGATTGTTTTTCAGGTATTTTATAGATGTTTCTCCGACGGAGAGACCGGGTGATTTCTCCCGGCGCAGCTCATCGAACTTGTCGGGTTCTCGAAGGCTGACGAAGTTCGTAAGGACGTTGAGGTAGAGAAGGGAGGCCATGCCGACCTTCGAAGAAACCAGATGGTTTCCTCTCGTCCTCGAATCTCGCTTCGCTCAATTCTTCGAAAAAAATGAGTTTTATCCCCCCTTCGATGCAGCCATGAACGGGCAGACAAACCCACTGATGGCGGCCGGCACGCCCCCGGGGAGGACCGACCGGTCCGGCCCCGGCGCATCTTCCCGGAGTTTTCGCTCCGCGGGTCTGCTACCGGGCAGTAGTTCCGGCGGGATCTCGACCAGCATATCGTCGAGCACCAGGAAGTACTGCCAGGTGCCGATGGGGGACCGGACCCAGAGCTCCCGGATGAAGACGGAGCTGGCCAGGACTTTCCGGAGCCGGGCAATCTCCTTTTTGCAGCCTGCAAGGACCTGGGCCGGGTCGCTCATTACGACCCGGGTCCGCTTCACTGCAACGGCAATCGTCACGAGCATGCAATGGATTGTGAAATCGTAAAGCAGCCCGCGGCCTTTCGTATTCTCGCAGATCTTTCCCTGCCGGAGTGCGATGGCCTTTGCCTCCTTCAGCGCCTGGCCCGGTGGCCGTCCGCGTGCCATGTCAGGAATTTCCTCCGGCCGGGCTGCGCTGGCGCGATGCGGGGGATGATTCGCATACGCACGCCCGGCCCGGCGCCAGCTCGCGGGGGAGCGACTTTGTCCGGACCGAGACATTGTAATGGTGCCAGTGGGTGCGCTTCACGCTGATGCGATAGATCCGGTCGCCGGCCTTTTTGATCTGTTTGGCGATCACCTGCGGCAGGAGGAAGAGCGGGATCTCCCTCGTGTCATTGCTCCGTACGCGGGTGATCACAGGAACCTCCGCTGCCGGAACGCAGCGATCTTCTGGTCGAAGCCGGCGATCCAGTTCCGGAGCCGGCCGGATACATGGCCCGGAAGATCCCGGAGGGTGGCAAGCACGCCCCGGATTTTTCCCAGCTTCCCGACCTTTTCTGTCGGAACGCTCATGAGGAGACCTCCGCGCCGGTCCCGCTCTTTCGTTTCCGGGATTGTTGCACCTGCTCTTCCAGGTCATCCATCCGGTACTGGAGGTCGATGACCCGCGCCAGGATCTCCTCGTTCATCCGGTCCTGCCGCTCCAGGATGGAGCAGACCAGGTCCCGCTGGGCACGCTCGGCCTTCATGTAGGGTACCTCGGGGTCCCGCTCATTCAGATCGTCCAGGGTATTTTTCCGGACCGGGTTCACCGGTCTCCGGCCGGGAGCAATGCTTTGTCCGCGGAGTCCGGTCCTGCGCTCGATGAGACGCGGACCGGGTTCCTGCGAACGATCGTCACCGGACCCGGAAGAATTCCCTGATTTTTTTGCAGGTTCCCCGGCCGGTCCGGCCACGGATATGCCGGTCTTGCCGGGATCTTCCTGCGTGAGATTTGAAAGATTGTCGGTGTTCATAGCCACCACCTCGCTTGTACCCTTTTTGTTCCTTTTTTCACAACCGAAGGATCTCCTGCTCTGAAAAGGCACCGGCACGGTACCCGATCGCGGGCAGGCCAGGGCTCCCGGACCGCGGGCCCGGAACGTTCAGGGACAGCCGGCGGCCGGAAGGGCGATGGCACCCGGGAATCGGATCGTACGCGGTATCTGCCCATTCAGCAGTGCAGGAGATCCCCTGCAGGGCATCCGCGACAGACTTCTTCGAAACCCACAGAACTGCGATCCTGTGATTGCGGGGCGGATACCGGAAGTATTGTTCGGGACAGGTCTCTTTCTTCCCATGCAATGCAGCAGGAGATGCCGGAGCGGATGTCCCGGTTCGTGACCGCGGTGGCAACCGGATCATGACGGACGCTGGGCCCCCTTCCCCTTTATGCCGAGGAGAGGCCCCTGGTGCCTTGCACCGTTATGTCAACTGTGGTGAGAGATCGCAGAGCATGTGATTCCAGAAAGTGATGATATTTTAGCATAAATATTTTATTGGTTTTTGTGATATTCTGTTTTATTTTGTTTAAACGATGATCAATTCGGGGATTGCCCAAACGTCTCTTTACGGATTTAATCGGGGGATTTTTTACACTATTCACGTCAGATAATTTCACATCCTGATACAATCCTGACCAGAATGTATTTAATGAAATAATAATTACACTATGGAACAAATCAGGGAAACCCTGGTGATATGTTGGAAGAAAAAACCGTTATCTACCTCACTGACAAAGACGAAGAATTTGTCAGGATCCTGACCAAGGTCGGGACGCACCGGAATGTAGCGAAAGTGCTGGTCTTCCTTGCAAACACCGCAAAGGCAACCCAGCAGACGATTGAGCGGGGACTCGACCTCCGTCAGCCCGAAGTGAGCATCGCCCTCAGGTACATGACCGAGCAGGGCTGGGTGACGAGCGCGAAAGTTCCCTCTGAAAAAAAAGGCCGCCCGGTCAATCAGGTGGCCCTTGCCCTGCCGATCCGGCAGATCCTGGCGTCTATCGAGAAAGCGACACAGGCACGGGCGGACGAGCAGCTTGCGCTCGTGAAGAGGGCGGGAAGTTTCGTGTGAAAAAATCTTTTTTGATTTTTTACCCGGAAAAACCGGCAATAATTATCCCCCCGATGAAGACTGTCATGGCCATTCTTCCGGGAAAAAATAAATATCCTGTCATGCAGATCATTACCCGATAAACAATGAGATCCCCATGGGTTTGTCTTCCGGTTTCTCGATCGAGCCCGTGCTTCGCATTCCTGTTTAGATAGGGAACCGGGTAGTTGTCCCGGTTCCCGTGTAATGTCGTGATGAAAGAGTTTACCCGAGGTTTTGTATGATTCTTGGAATACCCGACCCGCAGATATTGATTGGCTATGGTCTGGCTATCGCATTAGGACTGGCATGCATCGTATACGGTTTACTTCACTGGAATGACGGTGGGGCAAAGGATCAACCCTGATCCCCGCTGACCGTATCGCTCCATAACCGAAGACCTTCGTACGGGAAGATCCGCTTTTTTTAGGAGAGCGCCCCGGGGAATATCACCGGAAAAACCGGAAAAGGTTTTTACTCTTCTTCCCAAGTTATTGCCAATGGACAGCCTCTTCACCTCCCCCGAATTCCAGATGAGCCTGCTGCTCTTCGTTGCCCTCGGGGGTTACCTTATCGCATCGCGCATCAACCAGTCGGCAGTCATCGGCCTGATCCTGGTCGGGCTGCTTGTGGGCCCGAGCGTGCTCGGCCTGATCACCTATACAGACTTTGTCCGGGGCCTCGCCCATCTCGGCGCCGTGATCCTGCTCTTTGTCATCGGCCTTGAATTCAACGTGAAAGAGATCCTGTCGTTACGAAACGGAGTCATCGCTGGTGTCGGCGTAATCGTTCCGTGGATTGGAGGGTACTGGATCTCGATCGCCTTCGGGTTTTCCTCGGCAAGCGCAATCTTTATCGGGACGGCACTGACCGCGACGAGCATTGCCATCACGGCAAATGTACTCAGGGAGATGGGCAGACTCCAGACCGAAGCGGCAAAAGCCATTATCGGGGCAGCGGTCATTGACGATGTCCTCAGCCTGCTGGCCCTTGCTATCAGCACCGATGTCGTGTGCGGTACGGTCTCGGCCGGGGGAATCGCCCTCGTTGCGATCAAGGCGGTCGCGTTCATCGTCATCGGCGGCGCATTCGGTATCTTCGTGGTCAGCCGGTACATCGAACAGCTCGATGCAACCGGATTTGCAAAGAAATTCCCGGAGTTCATCATCATCTTCGCCATGATGGTCGCATTCCTGTATGCCATGTGCGCCGAAGCCGTTGGTCTTTCTGCAATCGTGGGCGCATTCATTGCGGGGGTGTCTCGTTCGAACGCGTCAAGGTCTCCCAGAGTCATAACTTCAAGGAAGGGGCCGAGTATCTCCAGATCATCTTTGCCTCCATCTTCTTTGTCTCGCTCGGGATCCTTGCGGACATCCACGCGGTAACACCGGAGATCGCCCTCTTCCTTGTGGTGCTCACCCTTGTCGCGATCTTCACCAAGGTCATCGGTTGCGGGGTTCCGGCCTGCCTGATGGGCCTCTGCCGGAAAGATGCCCTCTTTGTCGGGTTCGGCATGGCACCCCGTGGCGAAGTGGCGATGATTGTTGCCCTCATCGGGCTTGAAGCCGGTATTATCGACCAGGGAGTCTACGTCGTCCTCGTCCTCATGAGCCTGCTGACCACCATCGTCACACCGATTGTGTACCGCAACTGGTTTTTCAAGGCTGAAGACTGCCGGTACAATGCAGGCGGGCAGTGTATCGATGAGGGGGGATGACTCCCCCGCTTTTTCCTGTTCGCCTGGATCGTGAGAGGACTTCAGACAGGATGAAATAGATCCGGTCCAGGACCGGGGAAACGGGAGAAGCCGATAGATCCGGAAACCGCTATCGCCCCAAAGGAAGATCTCCCGCCGGTATCCCGTACCGGCGAGATATTTTCGATCAGGTCCTGCAGACCCATATGCTGATCTCCGCCGGGAGGATCCCGTCTGCACACAGCCATCCGATGGCTGCCTCAGATCCAAGCGCGATACCAAAACAGCCGATGAGCGATCCCGCAAGGATGGCAATGAAGGTGAGCCGGGTACTCATGCCGAGGAGTTTGCCGGCAACAGATCCCCGGACACCCCCGCTGCCGAAGACCGGGACCATCACCATGAGAACGACTGCAAAAAACCAGAGGCTGGCGAACCAGGGATGACGGACAAGGAACTGCCGTGTCCCTTCCGTCAGGTCTTCAAGCAGGGGGCCGACGTACGGGATGCGATAGGCAAGATCGAAGTTAAGCAGCATGAAGAGGCTGGCAATGATATCGACCATCACGATGCCAAAAGCCATGTACCACCAGGGGATCCCGAATGCGATCCCAACCGGTATTACGGTCTCTTTTCCCGCAGGAGGCAGGAGATACGCGGTGATGAGACCGATCATGGCAAGGAACAGCGGCTGAGGCAGCGTGACTGCAAGTACGATAACGAGAAGAAGAGCAGTAAGGCACGGTACGAACAATGCAGTTGCCCGCCAGGGGATATTCCGGAATGGCAGCCTGGCCCCTGTCTGTTCCCCGGTCATTATTCATTCAATACACCCGGACTGAAAATAAAACAGACGGATCCTTCCCGTTCTCGGGAATGAACGCTCTCGCATGCGTGCGTGCATTCCCTTAAATAACCAAGATGCCATGTATCTTTCAGGTGCACGGGAATGTTTGAGACGGTGCTGCTGCCAACGGATTTTTCGCCCGACTCGCAAAAGATCCTTGCGTTTGTGAAGGAGATCCCCGGGCTCAGAAAAGTGCTGCTCCTCCATGTTATTGATGCCACTCACCAGTCACTGAAGGGATGGACCCATGGCCCGGAGATCGAGAATGCGAAGATCCTTCTTGAGGAGAATCGCCAGGCCCTCGAAAAGAAAGGGATTCCGGTCGATACAACCATCAACACGATTCGGAATGGTGACATTCCCTCGGCGATTATTGAAAAGGCCGAGCAGGAGAATGCGTCACTCATCATGATGGGTTCCCGGGGAAAGAATGCGATCCGTAACATCCCTATTGGCAGTGTTTCGGCCAATGTGATCCGCCGTGCAAAGTGCCCGGTCCTTCTCATGCGGTTTCCACCGGATTCCCGGGCTGCTGACGACCGCCGCAATCTCTTCTCCCGCGTGCTGGTGCCGGTTGATTTCTCCGGGCCCTCGCAGGACGCACTCACCCTCGTGAAAGGCATGCAGGGAACCGGACAGGTGATCCTCCTCCATGTGGTTGACAAAGGAGAATCAGAAGAGGAGATTCACGCCACGGTCCAGGCAGCCCGCAAAAAGCTGGAATCTGTCGGGCAGACCCTCAGTGCTGCCGGCATCAACACGGAGATCCGCGTCCATGTCGGCTATACTCCTGATGAGATCGTCGCCACAGCGGAACGGGACGATGTAACCCTCATCCTGATGAGCCCGCAGGGAGAAGGCCTGAGCCGGGAGATCCGGGCACTTTTCATCGGGAGCACCACAAACGTGGTTATACGGAGAGCCAACAGGCCGGTGCTTGTCACTGCGGGAATGAAAGCAACCTGACGTACCATCTCCAATGGAATCACCGGCTGTCGCATACCATCTTCATACGGGTGATTTTCATGTTCTTGTTTTTTTTCACGTTTCCCCGGGTCATCGTCGTATGGTATCCAGAAGAATTCGGAAAAAACCGGATCCGGATGCGGTGCTTGTAACAGGATCCCTGCATATCAGTTCTGCAAAAAATGAAATTCGAGGATAAAACTATATAACCCGCCGCCGAGAGGGTGCTCATGATCGAGAAGAAGGCGGGGCGGGTATAAAAGCCGAGCGTGCCTATTGCGGCAGCGGTGAGAATTCCCCCACTCGCCGCCCGCGTCGCACGATTGCACCGTGATCGCAACGCTCCACGATCGGCTCCCGGGTCCATTTTTTCAGGCCGTATTCAGATCCATATACAGCTGCGACACGGCAGCCATCGTTTTGTATCCCTTATCCGTGATGATGTAATCTCCCCGTTCGTGGCGCTGGAGAATCAAGCCGGCATCGGTAAGTTTCCTGATATGAAACTGGAGGTTCCCGCCACGGAGGCCGGTCAGCTGGGAAATATCCGAAAATGTCCGAGTCTGTACCATGAGGGATTTCAGGATCTGGAATCGCTGGATATTCGCCACCGGCTCAAGCACATCCTTAACAACGGAGTCATCCGCAGGTTCTGAAGGGCTGCCGGCATTGTCAGCGGCTTTCTGATAAACACCGAGCGACTGCATGAGGTCCACCTGTTTTTCGAAAAGGCGATGGACTTCGGTAAAGCAGGTGTCGCACCGGTCAAACGGCCCTTTGCTCCGCATTGCCTTCATCTGCTCACGGTAGGACCGGATAATTTCATCGGATACCTGCCCATCCCTGATGTGCTGAGAGGTGTTCTGCAAAAAATCCATGAACCGCTCATAGCATTTCTCCCGCATCTTACAATCATGCACCATGTGTGCGGAGAGGTCTGCCTTTGCAGTCTCAACCTGGTGCTCGGTAAAGAGGCCTGCATAATTTTTCTTCAGATCGGTAAGAACCGTATCGATATGCTGCTGGTTGGCCCGCTCGATGAACCGTTTCAGGTCGGTGCGGAGCCCGGAGATCTCGGTCTTCAGTTCCCGGATCTCGTTCATGGTCCCGAATGCTGCTCCCATATCCCTGCTCCCATTCTGTAATACACCCTCATGAGATTAAGGGTCATTTTTCTGTATCAGTGTTCCTTGTATACTTTAATGACGCTAAAGTATATATTTATAACAACCTGATGACTGTCCGGTGAAAAAGTGCCAGCATGGAAGTACACTGGAAAAGATGTATCGAAGGCAAAAGCTGAAGAATCCTTAAAGGCCGTCAAGGGTGCCTGCTTCGGCTGCGACTCGCATAACCAGGACTGCCCTATTGCAGGAGCTGCCGGGGCGATATCGGAGATGCTCAGCTGCGAGACATTCTCCGTCCGGGAACAGATCCATGGTCAGATCTCCGGGGCGTTAAAGGGTGCAAAGTTCCCCATCAAGACACCGAAGGATCTCATCGCAGCATTCCCCAATGGCGCTGACACGACATGCCGGGTTGGCGATCTTAAGATGACTGCCGGGGAAGCCGGCAAGCTCCTGAAAGCATCGGACTTTCCGTTCAAGAGTGCAAAGGCTGTTGCCGATGTCATTGTTGACCGGGCGGGACTCTGACTTAACCCCTTTTTTGCACATTCCCCAGTTTTTGAAATATTAATTGTTTCGATCGCCGCTGTGAAGTAAAAAAACTCGGGGGATCGTTTTCATCACCTCACCCCCGTAATCATCCCGACAATCTGATGAGCTGTTGCCGGGTCCAGAACCTGAGCTAGGACCAGCCCGGCAATAGAGATGAAGATGGTCCAGAAGGCTTTTTTCACCTGCTCGTTCTTCCCGAACGCTTCGATCGCTGCATCCGTGTCCGCCCTCATCGCCCTCTGGATCATTTTCGGCAGGAAGACAAACAACGGCAGGAAGACAATCGCAGCGCCGATGAATGCGAGGCTCATATCGGTCCGGCCGGCCAGGTACATCCCAGCCGGTACCGCAAAGACACCGGCCAGGATCGCCGCCATCGCCACTTCGCCGAACCAGAAGTAGTGCCGTTTCTGTTGGTAGGTCATGCGCTCGATCCCGGTAATCTCCGGCAATGCGAAGATCCCGAGCGTATTCAGCATCCCGTACCAGACCGCATGCGTCTCCTCTGGATCGGCAATGATGCCGAGGAAGAGGATTGCGACCGGCACGATCAAGAGCAAAAGCGGCAGCTGTGCCACCCAAAAAATGAGGGCGAGAAGGATCCCGGTACCGCAGATTGCAAGCCGGGTCATCCGTTCATCT
>Ga0172367_10004527_pt1 | contig 17273 bp, 24 predicted proteins | sample Lak10m_FD_114542 | JGI IMG/M metagenome (GOLD analysis project Ga0172367, IMG submission 114542) | Freshwater microbial communities from Kabuno Bay, South-Kivu, Congo - kab_022012_10m | ecosystem: Environmental > Aquatic > Freshwater > Lake | place: Democratic Republic of the Congo: South-Kivu...
CATCAACATCCAAGACGGCACGGTCGTAGACCTAGACAACTCGGTAATCGTTGATTTGGACAAACTCAACGACGAGCAGGAGGCTCTCTACACAGCGTGGGAGCAGGGCGGTAACGACAACACCGCGTGCGAACTCGGCAGGCTGGCAGGCAAAGACCTGAACGGCATCCTGTCGGGTTGCGGTTTCGGCGACCTGAACTACGGCAACAGCATCTCATACTCACCGTCAGGCGTGCAAGACGAAATCCAAGCGTTGCTAGATAACGACTCAACCGACGAGAACCTGTTGATTGCTTCCAAGTGGACGCAGGCAGAGTTGGAGGAGTTCGGGTCGTACGCAATCCAATCCGATTACCTGTGGCAGGTATGGAACGAGGACTTCAAAGAGAACCTCAGGGATTTCATTTGGGCGAAGAAGAACCAACCCATTGACAACGACACCACAACCAAGTAAACTCGTATTGTCATCGTTACACATTGACGGTGGCGGAAAGCAGTAACTAATCATGGACATTTTTAACAATAAGTTTGAGTTCATTCAGGATGACCCCGATGTTCTCATGCGTTTACAGAACCCTGACAGCGACGAACAAATCACCTTTTTGACTACGGACGGAAAGACGATGGCGGACGACGAACTGTACCGCGTGGACAACATGGGCGACCAATGGTTTGTCGTCATCAACAACCCGTTGTTGCAGGGGAAGATAGATAGTTCCATTGAGAAGAACGGCGAGGAGTACGGCATCGCATTGGCTCGTTATCTCCCGTTGTCATTTGTAATCCAATCGGCTTTGAACGACATCGCTGAAAAAATGGAAGGAAACAAACAATGAAAGTAAACAAAGCGAAGAACCCCGAAAAGTTCATTTGTCCCCGTTGCGGTGGATTGATACCTAGCAACGAAGAATGGGGCAAGTATGTGGGGGCGCTGTCTAGGCATACACGGTCTCGCGGTGTACCACCTGTTGAGGTGTGTTCGGCGTGCGGAACAGAGGAAGCGATAGAACAGCATTTGGGGGAACTGACCGCGATTGACGAATACCCGATTATCAACGATGCAACCATTGCGCGCAGGTTCGGTGCTATTGCGATAATGGAACAGCGCAGAGAGTTCCTTGACCCACCCGCAGTTAACGATTGACGGTGGCGGAAAGCGAAAAACTTTTCGGCTGACCGCGACGGCTGACTTTTTGTTTTTGTTTTTTTGTGAAGCCGGTGGAGATGACCATCTCAGACCATCGCCACCGGCGCTTCCCTTCTTCACAAGGGGGTGTCCAAAAGGAAGTATTACCGAAACTACTACACAGCCCCGCTCGTGTCGCGGATGCCCGATAGTCCCGTTTGTGGCGGTGCCGCGCCCAAGTCCCGCCCCACCCACAATAGGTAGTGTCGCCCCGCCTCAGCCCCGCTACATGTTGGGTGTTGCGGAAGTCCCGTCGCTGTGCTGCTAGAGTGACGGCTCACCACAAAGACCCCATGAATACAGCAGTAATGGGTTGACGGTGGCGGAAAGCACGGATATCCGAAAGCGAAACGAAAGAGAAGGCTTACCCAAAATCGGGTAGCCCTCCTTCGGCTGCACCGTCGGCGGGGAACGCCAGCAAAAGGTTTCCCCGAACCCCTTCCAAAGACCAGCAAGTTGAAGGTTTACGTGGTATCCACGAAATCCAACTTGATTACCAGTGAGTATCTGACCCGGTCTGACGTCATTGAGACCGGCAAAAAATCAAAAATTTACGGTTTCTTGCCGGTTCGCACGTGCGCTGCTTGACTTTACTGAAAACATCTGTTACTGTTTCCTTGTGATTGCCATGAAAAACCCCGACCTATTCGGCGAACAGCACCCAGCCGTGCGACGCAAACAGACACGGGAACAAGCAGCCAAAGCCCAAAAGGTCGGCGACGACGCAATCATCCTCGTGTTTAATTACTGGAAGAAGCAGGTTTCCCCGCGGTCACGCGCCGTCCTAGACCACCACCGCAAACAACGCATCGGCTGGGCAATCCACGACTACGGGATAGAAGCATGCAAACAAGCAATCGACGGCATCCTCAAATCAGACTGGCACATGGGCGCGAACCCCGGCAGCAAGAAATACAACAGCATCGACGTCATCTTCCGCAACTGCAACCAAGTAGAAAAGTTCATAGAACTAGCGGGGCTCCGCGACGCACGCGACGAATTCATCAACAACCCCGACTGGTAATCTAGGCATTGACGGTGGAGGAAAGCCAGCAATGAACAAAACAGAACTAGCCGAAACAGTAGAACTCATCTACGCCATGTGGAACAAAGAACTCCCCATCAATGTGGAAACAAAAACCATGACCTACCGCGCATGGAACACCATCATCGGCGACCTACCAAAAACAGAAATACTAGAAGCCGCTAAACGACTCTCCGCCCGCGAAACCTATCTCCCTACCGCAGGACTCGTCCGCACAGAGCACAGACGCATGACCACAAAAGAACCCACACCCGCACAAGCATGGAACCAATATACCGCCATCCGCGACGCAGTGAACTCAGGAACAACCCAATACGAACCACCCCACCCACGCCTACAAAAAACAATCCAACAAGTCGGACTCAACCTCCACACCAACGACGACCGCAGACACTTCACAGAAACCTACAACACGGTGGAGGAAAGCCGATGAGGAAACGCCAAGGACGCCCACCCAAAACCCCCGTAGGCGAACAATCAACCCTCACCATCAAAATCCCCACCCCACTCAAACAACAACTCATCAACCAAGCCGAAGCATACGACATGACCATCACCGAATACCTAACAACACTCATCCAACGAGCCGAGACGGGCTGATGCCATATAAACCACAACCCGCAACAAACCCCGACGACACCGTCACCCTCACCATCCCAATACCCGGCTGGTTAAAAAACGAACTCATCCAATCAGCACAAAAACACGAAAAAAGTTTACAACAACACATAACCCTACTCATCACCAACGCACTCAGACACACCCAAAACAAACCACCCCTAAACCCAACACCCCCCAACCCACTCCAACCAATCCACAACTACCTACAAGGAAAACCCACACTCCAACCCTGCGGACAAACCACCTGCACAAAAACCCCCACCCAACTAAACAACCACACCTACTGCAACACCTGCGGCATCCGCCTCAACTAAACCAAACAACCAAACACAAAACACACAAAACCCAAAAAAACCACGCACGCGCTGACTTTCGGGGTTTCTATTTTTTGGTTTTGGTTGGTTGCATGGTTTCGGGTTTGGGGGTGTGTCGTGTGCATTGGGGTGGTTGGGTGAGTTTGATGTGGGTGGTGATGGTGTTGTTGCATTTGGGGCATTGCCAGTGTTGGGTGGGCATGGGTGGTTATGTGTTGTCCCACATTTGTGCGATGGAGGGTCGTGTTGGTTTGATGCCTTGTCGTTTTTGTTCTGCTGCGAGTTGTCGTGATGTCATGCCTGCCCATACGCCGTGCATGTCTACGGGGTGGTATTCGAGGGCGTTTTTGAGGCAGGGTTGTTTGACTGGGCAGGTTTCGCAGATTTGTCTTGCTGTTTGGATGTAGGTGATGTCTTTGTGTTTTTTGGGGAACATGAGGTGTGTTTTGCCTCGGCATGCTGCGTGTTCTTGCCATCGGTATGGTTTGTGTAGGTTGTGGGGTTTCATTTTTGTATAGTTATTTTTTGGTTGTGGTTTTGGTGGTTTGTTTTGGGGGTTTGTGGGGGGTTGTGGTTTGGGTTTGGGTGTGGTATGGGTGTCCTGTGTTGGGGTCGTATCGGGCTGCGATGGCGATTGCTTTGAGTGCGTGTTTGCGGGCTTGTTGTAGGTTGCGGGGTGTGGGCATTGAGGTGAGTGCGCCTAGGGCGTATGGGGCTCCTGTTCCGAGGGTGTAGGTGTTGTTGTGGTCGGTGAACCATGAGTAGTCGGAGTCGATGTGGTAGAGGGTGGTGTTGATGGCGAGGAGGAGTTCTGAGCCGTGTGAGGCTTGGGGGTTGTCTTGGGTTGTTGTTGTGTAGCCGTGTGTTTCGAAGAGTTGTTTGATGTTGGGGATGATTTTGTTGGTGATGTGTTCGTCTAGTTTTTTGCCTTTTAGTGTGGGTGGGCATGTGGGGAGTTGGAGGGTGTGGGTGAGGAGGTTGATGGCTCTGAGGTCTCCTGCTGTGGCTATGAGGTATTTGCCGTTGACTGCTATTTTGGAGACTTCTTGTTTGAGGGTGTTGATTTGGGTGAGTGTGCCGTCTTCGGTTTGGGTGCTGATTCGGGTGTCTGCTGTTATGAGGCAGTAGTCCTGTCCCTGTATACCGATAACCGTAGTCATGGCTATGCGGTCCTCATGAACGTGGATGGAACAGTGCGGCGTTGCTGTACATAGGGTGTGTGTTGTGGTCGTGTTAGGTCACTTTGTCCGTGATTTTGTACAATTTGGGTACACATTTACGATGCGCCAAGTTGCCGCTGGTGGTAACTATTGGTGTTGTTAATCGTCATCGTCGGTTTCGCAGACGGGGTTGTGTCCCCACGGGTGGGTGTATCGGCATGGGCAGGTGAGGCTCACGCGGAGTATTCCGTCCCTTGATACATCGCCCAGCCGTCGTAGATGGGGACGCAGTGGTAGGTGAAACGGTGTTCGCCTTTGTTTTGATAGTGGATGATTGCGACACCTTGTTGCCAGTTTTCGTGGCGTCGGATGGGGCGCCCGTCTAGGTCTACTCCGCCTTTCGTGGAGTGGATTGCGCCGTCTATACGCGCTAGACAACCTGGGGAGGCCGCCATGATGGTTTTCGGTCCGTCGTAGTCTTCTCGGGTTTTGTAGGCGGTTTCTATTCTGTGGATGTGTCCGTAGATAACTGATGTCTTCTCGGCGTTGAGGTACACATTGGCGGTTGACCCTGATGATTTGACGCGGTCGCCGTGGATGATGCGAAGTTTCTCGTTCAACCAATAGTCGCCCGCCGGATAGCCAGGTTTGTAGGTGATATCAAAGTCGTCCATGCGACACAGGTAGGGGACGGAAAGAACCGGCCACGATTCGGGAGTGTTGCCTTTTCGGAGTCCGTATGCTGCGGATGCGTTCGTTACGAGGAATTTTGGCATCCGTTCTTCATGGTTTCCGGCTAGCCATGTGATTTTGGCGGATGGTGCCTCTCTTCTAATTTCGGCGCAGAGTGTTGTTGCGCGGTCTATGGATGCTTGGGTAGTTTGCTGATAGGACGGGTAGAGAAGGTATTTGCCCATTTCGGGGAGGTCTAGGTTGTCTCCTAGAAGGACGATTTCGTCGGGTTTGGTGTCTGCGACGAACTGTATGGCGACGGTGATAGCACTCTCGTCGTGTGTGGGTTCTAGTTCGCCTGCCTTGTTGCGGAAATATCCGATTTGGATATCAGGCAATATCACACAGGTTTTGTAACCTGTTTTCTGTTTTGTTGTTTTGTCTTTGCTCGGGGGCAGTTTTATTGCTGGTCCTTGGGTGATTACCGGCCACGCCGGTCCTTGTTCCCACGATGGGGAGAATTGTATGGCTGCGAGGTCATGGATTTCGGCTTCGCCTTCTGCGTCTTTTGTGAGTGTTTGGTAAAGGGATACTTGTTTGATGTCGCCGATTTGGTCTAGGTCTATGTCTTTGGCGACGAGCATGTCGGCTATTCGTCCGAGGAGTTTTTCTTTCCTTGCCCTGGCTTCTTTTTCGGTTGCTATGTTCGTCAGGTTATTTTTGAGGGTTTTCATTTGTTGGTCTCCGTATTGTTTGGATAACACAAGCATTTCTTGTCATTGGGTTCTATAAAGCATTTACGGTGTTTGGTGATGCTTTCGCGGGAGATGGCGATGCCTTCCTGTTTCAGGGCGTTGTAGATACTCATCGTTGATGCTTCTGAGCGGAGTGCATCAAAAAGTGCTTCCCGTGTGTCGTCATCTAGTTTGGTTGCTATGCGACCAAGGGGGCACGCAACACTATTGCCGACACTTGTCTCGGCGATGACTTTTAGTTGACTCAGAAGGTTTTGACCCGTCGCATTAGTCTGTGTCATGTTGTCTCCTGTCTTCCATGATGCCATAAAATCACATATGTCAATAAAAGTCAAGCACTATGGAACAAATACAAATTAGAGACGTAGCAAAGATTGCTGTCAGTAATAAAAATTTTGCCTGCTATCAACTGTGGTAATGTTCGTTTTGTGTCTACTCCCCACGACAATCGCAGAGACCATGTGTTGCGGGAGCCCCTAGAAAGGGCTGTGGCTAACGCATTGGCGAACAATGCCGACCTAAAGGGGTTGGTGGAGTCGGTGCTTTTGGAGTTAGATGAGCAAAACATTATTTCATACAAACCAAAGAGTTCAATTAATTTGTTTACACCTGCTGGTCGGTTGGTGATAATGCTGATGGAGAGACCGTGTTTGACTGTTCGCGAAATGTCGGTTACGCTCGGCTGTTCACAGACCGCGGTCATCAAAGCACTCTCCGTGTTGGATAGAGAAAAGTTGGTAAAACGCAGGAAGGTGAAAGGGAGATACGAGTATTCGCTTGATTACGACAAACTCAAAAATCATGCAGAGTTGAGAAGATTGATACGGGTCTTGTCAACCTTGTTGGTTGCATCTGATTAATTCAATAAAAAAATTTTTATCAAACGGGGTGTGGCGCAATGGATAGCGCGACGGACTTCTAATCCGTAGGTTGCAGGTTCGACCCCTGTCACCCCGGCAAATGGTATTCTCAACCGATGAGATTTGATGCACCGACAGGGATGTTCCCAATCATCATCTTCCAGTCACGCTACGGAGGCGTCTACGAAGGCGGGCTATGGTTCGCGGTAGAACAGTGCGACGACCCCACAGAAACGCTCCTAGGGGCGCATGGCGACGACGATGAGTGTGTAGAGTGGTTCGTGGAGAATGACCGAACGGTCGGAGTTGGGGCTACGCCGAACGACGCGTATGTCATGTTGCTCGCCAAATCTGTGGCGAAACATCAACCTACTGTTGAGTAACCATCCACGCTGAGAACGCTTCGTCCTGCACTGGTATAACCCATACTTGACAAGACCCGAGTTCTTGTCGCGGTGTACCAATGAAATGCCAAGCAACTTCCATTTCTGCTGAAGGTGTTGCTACACCGACATTGCATTCCATGCCGAAAGTTTGCAAGAACCATTTGACGACACACGGTGTTTCTTCGTGAGCGCACGGAGCCAATGGATTTCCCTCGTGAGGGCAACGCACCCTAATTACTTCTAACTCCCCCCGATTGATTTGTAACTCAACGACATGACCATCGCTGTGCCACACCATTGTTTCTGAGGCGGTATCGCTCATAGTTATCAGCCTACTAAATACAAGAACAGCAATCCACACCCCTACGGGTGGTCGTCATGGAGTCTTTCGCGGCAACATCCGCTATTACAAGTTTACTCATAAAGGGGGTGGTCGCCGTGAACATATCGCTTCCACATCTTGCGCCAATGAAAAATCGGGTATGCGATGAACAGGGGGAGGATGAGATAGGCGAATACCTTCAAATACTTTTTGAACATACTTTCAGCATATTCGGTTCAGGCTTCAGTGTCAACAGACTCTTTGTCCGAATCAGACTTGTTCCGACCCGTAGAAATCATTAGACCAGCGAGCGTACCCGTAATAAAGGTGGCTACCGACGACAAAACGCTAAAGAACATTTTGTCATTTTCTGCCTGAGCGCCAATCGGCTGCGCCACGAACACAAGTGCGTAAAGAACGCCAATTGTCGTAAATGTGAGAACTCCGCCAAGAATGCAACCAACAACAAATTTAAGTCTTGCATCTAGTTCCTCTGGAGTCAATCGCTGTTTATCTTTCATGACTCCTCCTCTATTGTCGGTGCAACGAACTCTCTCACAATCCGTCTGTAGGTGTTTACCACATTTTTAGTCCACGGAAAATCTCGGTCGGCTGTGTCGGCGGAAGCCCATTTGATTGAACCTGGTGGACCGACATACTTTCCCTCAACCCATTTCCCTGACGAATGTAACGCACCTTCCATCACATCCACGATGCTTGTGGCTTTGCGTCTTTGGAGAATCTCGCAGGCACGCCGAACCTGTTTGCGAACACCTGCGTAGGTGTAAACAGAACCTGAGTCGTATGAGCCGACTCCCAGCCCGTTGCCCTTCAATCCGTCGCCTCGTGTGAACCAATGTGTTTCTGACCAGCCGATAGCGACGATGAGTATCGGGTCTACGCCGTGCTTGCGGCAGACATTCCTGACTATCTTCCAGTCTTGTTCGGGGATTCCGAGCGGCGTGCTACTCATTCTCTATTCCAACCAAATCTTTCCAACAAACGTTTTCTATTTCGCATATTGGCGGATTGCATTCCTTGTTGTCCCAATTCTCTGGGTCTTGGCACCAATAACGATAACTTCCTTGATAACCACACCCTGCAAGCAGTAAAGCAGAAATGAAAATTAATCGTGTTGACTTGTGCATGCGCTAGCACCCATTAATTCGCTACAAGGACAATCGTCTACGCACCGAGTTTCACAATTGCAATGTGCACATTGGCACTCGGACTTTTCGTGGTTACTACGCATCATTGTCCTTTGATTTTGCTGACGCTTTCTTATCCACCTTGGCGAACACATCATTGATTTCTTTCGCGCTCAACTTCCCGTCATCAAGGAACGCACGCGACAACCCCTCAACGACTGTTGCGACACCAGCGATACCCGCCATGAACACCGCTTTCCATACAGGTACACCAGCGATAGTTCCCGCACCGACAACACCGAGACCACTCGCCGCGAAAGTGGCAAGCATGCGCATCAAAATGTTTTGAAATGTCGCGTTCATTTTAACTTTCATTGAGTTTTTGCTTTCTTGCGAGACATCTTGTTCACTTCCTGCTCGGCATGCGAAGCAAGATGGTCAAACAACACTTGGTCGTGTCGCTCCACCTTGTTCTCTAAACGTATGATGTGATGCGCGAGATTGTCTTCTACGCGGTCAAGGGAACGACCGAGACTGCTACCGATGGTTTCCATTCGACTTACGAGAGCCTCATGTTCTCTTGTGTTAAGTTCCCATCGTTCGTCTTCCCTGCGGGTGCGACGCTCAATGACTGCTACGACAAGCGCAGTGATACCTGAAACGACTGCGACGATGATTTCCATCAGAGACCGATTCCCAAATCGCCAAGGACTCGCTTGCCAGCCTTCGGACCTTCACCGAAACCTTTCGACTTCTTGTAGGCGATAACAGCCTCTTCGGTCTTCTTTCCGAACTGTCCGTCGGGTGCACCTTTGTAGAAACCGCGCTCGGCGAGTTCCTCTTGCAACTTGGTGACACGCGGACCGCTGTCACCCGGGTCAAGGTCACCACCATCATCCTTTGTTGCAGATGCTGAAGAACCAGCAGCGGGAGCAGAAGATTTTGCTCCCGCTACCGGCGCAGTAACGCCGTTCTTTTCCATGTACGCCTTGACCGCTGCGGGCGGATTGTCTCCGTCGCAATAACGCAAATGCCATGGTTCCTCTGGCACAACTTCCCAACTAAAACCAAAATCTTTAACATTGGCAATCAACCAGTTGAGACGCTTCGGCTCTCCTGCCGTATGAACATCGACCGCCAAACCGGTGTTATGTTGCGATGTGCCGGGAGCCGCAAGACTGGCAAGTTTGGGGTCCTTCTTATACCATTTGACACCTTCAAATGTTCTTGTTGCGTTGCCGTTCGGCTCTTTGGTATAGCGCTGTTTGAACGCCGCGAGTTGTGACTCGTAGGTGCGGTAGGTATCTCCAGCCGAAACAGGCTTGAGTTCTACGCCGTCAGCCTTCGCTTTTTCCACCATCGCATCCCACGCGCAAGCAGCAATCCAATGCATCTTCCCGCCACCTTTGACAGGGCGCAAAAGACTCTCGGGTAGTTTTCCGGGGGCGATGCCCTTCAAGTCTTTCGGCTGCGTAACCGGCTTGATGTAATCCCATGCAACTTTTGACATTAGAAACCCCTAGAAGCGTTAGAAGGTAGCCAATAGTGTACACCAAATAATACAACCTATTAATTATTTACTTGTCGTCGGGTTCCTTCATGTGGAGATACATCGCACCAACAAACGCCAACACTGAAGCGATACCAGCAATCATCTGCAAGGCGCCCGACAGGGTCAGATAAACGATGAGCGCACCCGAAAGAGTCCACCCAAGATTCAATACACCGTACGACAGTTTCGTCAAAAATGCTTTCCAGTCCAAGACCATCACCCCATCAATTTCTTTAAATATCTTGATTCGCTTAATCCATTCTACTCCATCGCCTGCTAGTTCACCTGATGGTTCTTCCTCTTCATCGTCTTTTCTTGCTGCGTCATTCGTTTGTGATGGCGAAGACGGAGAACCACCACCACTGCTCGGCGAAGGAGAACCACCCCCGAGAGCCGTACCAGCACCAACAGCGGTAGTCAGAGCAGAAACTGCAACAATCGTACGCCGCTCCCCGACCGTCACCGTCTGCCCCAACATCTTGTATCCGTCAAAAGCACCTTGGAACAATTCAACGACCTCTTCAAACGCTTCACGGATTTCTGCGGGCGCTTCCTGCACCGCATCGACAATCTCTTCAGCAACATCTTCAGTCAAGTTCCCTGCGTCCACCTGCTCAAAGACTGCCTCAGCCTGCTCAACGGAGACAGACTCAAGAACAGTGGCATTGGACGCCAGGCTTTGCGCCACCGATTCGGATACACCGTTCTCAATCACAGCAGTGACCACAGCAACAATTTTCTCCTTGTCGGCTTCTGTAAGTTCGTCAACACTCTTACCTTCAACGAGAGACTCAATAACGACAACAACAACCTCGGCAACCTCATCTTCAGATACATCGTCAAGCAGTTCGGATACGATGTTGACGATTTCTTTTTCTGACGACGCATCTACTATTTCTGAGATGACCTCATCTGGTATTGTTGAGTCTTGTGGGGTTTCTTTTTCTTCTTCTTCAGGTTCTTCTTGTTCTGTGGGTTGGGGTTGTGGTTGTTCTGATTCCTGTTCTTCTGTTGATGGCTCTGTTTCGGGGTCAGAGTCCTGAGGGTTCGGATTCTCTTCTGCAAGAGTAGTTTGTGTTGTCTCTTCTTCGTCTGGCGTGGGCAGGGTTGATTCAGGGGTGCTCTCTTCTTCGGGCTCTCGAACGGTGGTCTCGGGAACAGGAACAGAAGTAGTAGTAGTCGTCTCCTCTGGTTCTTCTTCGGGGACAGTTGTGGTGGTTGTCGTGGTGCTCGTAGCCGTTGGAACATAAACAGTTGTAGTAGTTGTTGTGGTTGGCGCAACATACTCCGTTGTGGTGGTAACTGTCGGAACGTAAACAGTTGTTGTAGTAGTTGTAGTTGTAGTCGTAGTCGTAGTTGGCGGCTCAGTCGTGGGCGGCACTGTGGTTGGCGGCACCGTAGTTGGTGCAACAGTCGTAGGCGGAACAGTGGTGGGCGGCACCGTAGTTGGTGCAACAGTGGTTGGTGGAACAGTGGTTGGTGGCACAGTCGTAGGTGGAACAGTCGTAGTCGGAACAGTTGTGGTTGGCGCAACATATAGACCAGCAGAAGCACAAGGCTTATTCCCTTGTGTGCCATGGCACTCCTGCCATCCGACGGATGATGTCCAGTATTCATCTCCATCAGCAAACTCGACATTTGACATCAACTCAGTTCCATCAAGTTTCAATGACGCAAACTCAACTTTGGGTCCGTAGTTACCAGCCCAAGATTCTGCGTCGTCTCCACCAAGAACAAGCGTCACCGAATCAACTAGCGCCCATGCTTCTGCACCAACACCAGATGCAGTTACCGTTAAAGTAATGTCTTGATATGAAGTTGTGAGATTAACCCAACCAGTGTTATGCGAGTAAATCAATCCGCCGCCAACGCCACGCAACTCAATTCCCACGAAGAAAAGGTCGGGTGAACCTTCAATGCTTGTGGCTCTTGCCGTGGCTAGCAGGGTCGTTTTATTTGTTGTGCTTGTCTGGACATTTTGCGTGACAGTGGTTGGGTCGTAAGAGAAAGTAATCGTGTTTCCCTCTTGCGGCGCAGTTGCGTTCACGGAAGATGTATAAGAAGAATATGTTGAGTAGGTATCGTTGTCTGCACGAACCCTAAACTGATACGTTGTTCCTCTCACCAAATCAGAGATGCTTGCCGACGTCGTCTGTGATGCGATTGCATATCCAGAAGCGAAGTTGTCTGTTGACCAACTAACCGCGTATCTTTCAACTGGCGTATTTGATTCAGTAGGTGCAGTCCATGTCAAGTTTGCAGTCGTTCCACTGAATGAAACAACAAGATTTGTTGGAGTATTTAGCGTTCGGCTCTCAATGGTGATGACCATTGAGTCGCTGACGACGACGCTTGCGGGCATGTTGTACTCCGCCACATATCCACCGACACTTGAGTACCAATCAGGAAGGTCATTCCAACAGTTTCCGCCACCCCACTTAGTTACAGCAGCGTCTTCATTGCCCGAGTTATTTGGTTCGCCGCCGCACCACTTGGCGTAATTGCCGCCTTGCGCAGAACCATTCGATACTCCTCGCCATACGAGCGTTCCCTGTTCGGGTGAACCGTCATATGGGTCAAGAACCCAGTCGTCTTCGACCGCTCTATCTGAAAGCGCTATCCAAATGTTGTAGGCACCTTGAATCTTGCTGAGTACGAAGTTATGTTCAGCATCAGAGGTAATAGTTACGAGATAGCCGTTCACTCCGCTGATTGTTCGCAAGCGGGCAGCGGTTCTAGCGTTTAGATAACTGATATTTCCTGACACGAATTCGTAGAGGTGACCGTTGTAGAAAGCCGTATTGTTGACTTTTTCGGATACCTCGATACTCAGGGTCGCCGCTCCGTTTGTTGCCCCAGAGTTGAGCGTCATTGCGTCAAGAGCGGCGTTTACGTTTACTTGACTACCAGTGAAGTTGATTTGCGATGTGTTAGTCCACGAGGCGTAGCCAGATTCAAGGGTTAGTCCAGTCGTTGTTGGTAAGTTCACCTTTGCTGCAGTCGAGCCAGAGACGGTGATGCTGACCAAAAGATTGGTGCCCTCTGCAAAACCAGACACTTGAAAGTCATCGCTCAGGGCAAGGTTGTTTTGATTGCTGAAAACGGTCGTATCCGATGGGGCGGTTGCCGATTCGCCAACGGCGAAAACAGGCGACGGTAAGAATACGGAAATGAGAGCAAGCACGCTTAAAACCACTAAATTTATATACATTATGCGCTTGGAACGCATCCACACCCCCAAGGTCGCATCAATTCTACACCATCAAATCAACTACAATAAAGTCGCATGCAAATAGATAGTGTGACAAGCGAAAAAGTTTTATCGCCGAACGAATGCCAAAGAATGATTGAGCAGGCTTCAAAACACTCTTTGGATGAAGGCATGGTGCATGGAACAAAAGGACTCTCCACGGTCAGCACTATTCGGTCCGTTCGCGGAACAGAACTATCTGATGAATCAATAAGACAGTTCGTATTTTCATTGTTTAAGAAAATGAATCCACTTCAATTAGAAATTTCAGGATTGGAGCCGATACAAATATTTAAATACGAAATTGGAGACCACTACGAATGGCACACCGATTGGTCTCCACACAACAACAAAAAACGAAAATTATCCATGACGATACAACTGTCAGAATCTTCGGAATACTCTGGCGGTGACTTACAAATTTTGGACGGACCAGAAACACGAATAGTTTCAAGGGAAATCGGACATGCAACCGTTTTCCCATCTTGGGCAGTACATCGCGTAAACCCAATTCTTTCGGGCACCCGTTGGGCTCTTGTCGCATGGGCAACAGGAAAACCGTTTAAATGATTACAGAAGATAGGTAACAGTTTTGAGGTATAATTTCTTTAACTGATTCCAATTTAGGAGAATAAATGGCTGGCGCTGGCGTACGACTTTTTACCGCTGGAAGCATCCTGACTGCACAACAGGTCAACGAATACCTGATGGACCAAGCAGTATGCGTGTTCAACGACTCCGCTTCCCGTGACGCCGCTTTTGGCGGAGTCGGCGAGCCTGCCCTCAGCGAGGGTCGCATCGCGTACCTGAAATCAGACGACACCCTCTACCTGTACACAGGTTCAGCATGGGTGGAAGTTCAGTCAGGAATCCCTGGCACGGCAGGACAAGTCGTCGTATACGACAGTTCAGGAGACCCGATAGCACAAACACTCTCGGGTGATGTCACCATCAACTCTTCTGGTGTTACGGCTATCGGTTCAGGGGTGATTGTCAACGCCGACATCAACGCTTCTGCGGCAATTGCTCATAGCAAGTTGACAAACATTACTGCTGGTTCAGTGTTGCTGGGCAACGCAAGCAATGTTCCTACCGCAACCGCCTTGTCAGGAGACGTAACAGTAACCTCGTCTGGCGTAACAGCAATTGCTTCAGGGGTAATTGTCAACGCCGACATAAACGCTGCTGCAGCAATAGACAAAACAAAAATTTCTGGAACAGCAATAACGGCTGCGGACACTGGAACTGTCACCAGCACGATGATTTTGGATGGCACAATTCTCAACGCCGATATAAACGCTTCGGCGGGAATCGCTCTTTCCAAATTGGCGACATCTACCTCATCGCAACTTGCATCTATTATTTCCGATGAAACAGGTTCTGGCGCACTTGTCTTTGGCACAAGCCCAACCATAACCCCAGCAGCAGGAACAGTAACCAATGCACACGACGGCGCAGGCTATATGGGCATGCCGCAAGTTTCTGTTACATCAGGAGGACGAACACTTGCCGCAACCGATGCAGGTAAACATATTTACGTAACGACAAACAACAGTCAGGCGATAGCCATTCCAGCGAATGGGACAACCGCGTTCCCCATAGGAACGACTATTGTTGTGGTCGTGGGCAACGGAATCACAGGAACAACAGTCACTATCACTACCGACACTTTGCGTCTCGCAAACAGCAGTAGCACTGGAACAAGAAGTATCGCAAGTAATGGCATGGGAACATTGTTGAAAATCAATACAACAGAGTGGATTCTGAGCGGTAACGGAGTTACCTGATGGTCGGCGTAATCATGCCGATGTACGGCTCTACTACTACTACTACGACTACGACTACGACTACGACTACTACAACTACCACTGCCGCGCCCACTCCTCCTCCTACTACTGCCCCCCCCTGTTCAAACAACTGTGCGGAAGCATATGGCTCTGGGTTGTACGCGGTAACACCGATAACCACTTCCCCCAACCCAGGTCTTTGCGACGCTGCTTGCGCAAGCATGTCGTACAATCAATTAACCAGGGCAGGCTGCCCGTCATTTGCCTGCGATGTAGTGTGCAACGGTTGCCCGACGGTGCCCCCTCCCACGACAGAGCCGCCTCCCACGACACAGCCACCTTGCCCCAATGGTGCAGCCTGCACGGCTTGCGGCGAGGCGGCGGGAGTTCCTGGCGACTGCACCGACTTCTTTGGTGGCGGCTGCATATGCTTCTACATCGGTCACCCTACGGGGGGTGTCTGATGTGGGCACGTATACCAGGAGGGGGCATGGCAAGTGTTTCATTGACGGTTGGTTCGCCACTATTGATTTGGTGGTGTAGGATTGCGTCGACCACAAAAGGACAAAACCCATGAGCCGATACAAGTTTGTTTTCGTCGTTGACGGCGAGTTTGCCACCTCCGCATCTTGCGGTGGCGACCCCCTTCCCGCGCCATGCGAAGCACTCGTTGCCTGTTTTAGGAGCAATCCAGTAATAGTGGAAGTGCCCGAAGACCACCCCAACTACGCTCATATTGTGGAGGGGTGGAGGTGGGATGGAAACGATTGGATTCCGCCAGAGGGCTGGGTTGCGCCAGAATCCGAGCAGCCGAGCGAAGGGTAACAACTATGTCGGCGTGGTCCGATTACAAAAAGAAGAGGGCGGAGGAATTGGCAAACGGCGCCGCCGTAAGACCGACTGACCTCATTGATTCCGCTAACTATACGGATGCGGAAACGGCAGAACAACGATATGCGATGTGTCTTGTGTGTCCAAGTTTGAATAAAACAACAAAACAGTGCAAAGAATGTGGTTGCTTTATGGTTCTCAAAACAAAACTAAAACAGGCGACATGCCCACTAGGGAAATGGTGAATGCCATCAATTTTCGTACAAATTCCGTCTTATAGAGATTGGGAACTTTCCGAAACCATCCGAGATGCGGTTGCTAAAAAAAGTGTCGACAACACAGTTGCGTTTGGTGTTCACAACTGCATGTTGGCTGATGACGACATGTCGCTTGATTTCGGTTCCGCAATTGTCCGTCTAGAACAAAGCATCGCACCCAACAACATCGGCTTACAAAAAGCCCGCAAGATAGCGAATGCATTATACGACGGCGAGGATTACTACCTACAAACAGATGCCCACATGCGTTTTGTTCAGGACTGGGACAAGATTCTCATTGACGACCACAACATGTACCGTAATGCAGGTATCCAAAAACCTTTGATAACCCAATACCCAGGCGATTACCAGCATGACAATTTGCCGAATCATGCAAACCCTCCGTTTAACGAAACAACAATTTGTTTTTGCGAAAATCGCGAACAATTTTTACAAACACTTATTCCAAGCCAAACAGCAGTGTCAGCAAAACCTGCGTGTCGTTTTTATTATTCTGTGTCGGGAGGATTCATTTTTGCCGACGGCAACTTTTCCAAAATTACACCAAATGAAAAAATAGCATTCTGGGGCGAAGAGCCATTAATCGCCGCACGAGCATTCACTCACGGCTATGACATAGTGGCGCCAACTCGTTTCGTTCTGTGGCACTTATACGCATCTGGCAGGTCGTTTGAGCACATACGTCGCCATCATGTTTGGCAGGACTTCCCAGAAATGTGGCAAGAAATGGATGCCATTTCTAAAGCCGAGTATCAATCAATATTTACTGACCGCAGAATGTCCGATGATGCGCTCGGCACAGAAAGAACGCTAGAAGAGTTTGAAGAATTTACAGGACTCAACTTTGCATACAGAACAATTAGGTGTTGGATACACGAATACCCCAATTTATAGGAAGTGTTTTGCTATTGCTGTCGCGGCTAACAAAACCCATGCGATATTGAACCAAATGATTGTTGGGAGCGTTTTTATCGTCGACGTCAGGATTAGTGCAAGGCTTGAAACCAACGCAAATATGTAAAGCCACCACCACTGCTTACCGAATAGCAATCCAGGAATGATGATAGATAGTTTGGTGCCAAACGCCCAAGCCTCAACAGCATTTA
>Ga0172367_10004528_pt1 | contig 17269 bp, 21 predicted proteins | sample Lak10m_FD_114542 | JGI IMG/M metagenome (GOLD analysis project Ga0172367, IMG submission 114542) | Freshwater microbial communities from Kabuno Bay, South-Kivu, Congo - kab_022012_10m | ecosystem: Environmental > Aquatic > Freshwater > Lake | place: Democratic Republic of the Congo: South-Kivu...
AGACGGGTTAGGAGGAAATGATGCGCGAAAGAAACAATATTTGGAGGAATCACTTTATTATTTGGTTATGCATGAATTGGGTCATACCCTTGGCCTCAACCACAATATGCGGGCCAGTCAGCTCCATTCACCAACCGATATCCACAACGCGGAGCGCACGCGTTCCATTGGTTTGCTCGGATCGGTCATGGATTATCCGGCCGTAAATCTCCATATCGATACAACCAGGCAAGGACAGTACTTTACCACTCGACCTGGCCCCTATGACTTATGGGCAATTGAATACGGTTATTCAACCGCCTTGCCCGACCCCACAGCCGAAGTGAATCGCCTGATGGAAATTGTAAACCGTAGCACGCGCAGAGAACTGGCCTTTGGCAACGATGCTGACGACATGCGCGCGCCGGGTAAGGGTATTGACCCCCGAGTGAATGTAGGAGACCTGAGCTCAGATGCGATTCAAAATGCTGCCGATCGTTTGGCGCTGGTCAGACATTTAACCGATGGATTGTTGTTGAAACAGCGTGAAAAGAACACCTCACACCAGAAATTGGTACAGTCTTATTCTATCCTGGGAACAGAAATGGCTACAGCTGCATCGGTGCTGAGTCGATATGTTGGTGGTGTTTATGTCGATCGAGCCTGGGTTGGCCAAGAGGGTGCAGGACGCCCGTTCAATCCAGTGCCGATGACCGATCAAAAAAGAGCCCTCGAAATAATTTGCGCTCAGATTTTGGGCCCCTCAGCTTTTCAGCAAACCGATACTTTGTTTGCCTATTTGCAAATTCAGCGGAGGGGTTTCAATTTCTTTTCACAAACAGAGGACCCCAAAATTCATCAGCGGGTTTGGGCAATCCAAAAGGCGGCGCTGGATCATATCCTTCATCCAACAACCCTTCAGCGTCTGGAGGATAGTCGAACCTATGGAAGCGAATGGGGTGGTGCCGATGTTTTGGCCAGGTTAAGTAAGTCCATTTACCGAGATGAACCCTTTCGCCTCAGTACATTCCGGCAAAATCTTCAGATGGAATATCTCATGATGCTTGTTGATGTTGCCCGTCCTTCTGGCGCTGCAGGACGATTAGACGGCCCTCGGTACGGGCAATTGGCGCGCACAGCAGCGTTGGCCGAACTCATTCGCCTCAGGAAGGACCTAGTACGTCAGAGTGAGCAAGAGCCTTTGGCCATGAAAGGTCATTTTGATGTGCTTCGCTATCGGGTTGGTCGTGCATTGGATCCCCGTGATTAGTCGATTTTTTACTTTTTCTCTATGGTTTTGAGGCTGATTGGTTGCGCCTCTGAAGTATATTTGCATCGCGTTTTGCATCCGTTTTTTTTGAATTAATTTAACCCAAACGCATGAAACCGAAGAGGTATTTTTTCTCCATCAATCGTTCTGTTTTTCTCGTGCTGGTCGTCTTGTCTGCTGGCGTCATTCCCTCAGACCTATTCGCTCAGCCATCGGGTCAGGAGTTATATGCCAACAACTGTGCCTCTTGCCACAAAATTGATCAACCCATGGTTGGTCCGGCATTGGGTGGTGTCGATAAACGCCGTGATGAGGCCTGGTTGCTGAAGTGGATTCGCAACTCTGCTGCTGTGATTGCTTCTGGCGATCAATACGCGGTCGATTTATACAATCAATACAATAAAACGGCTATGCCCGCCTATGATTGGTCGGACGAAGAGATCAAATCCGTTCTGGCCTACATCAAAGAAGAGGAGAAAGCCCTGGCGAACAAACCAAAGGCTGCGGATGGTGGAGCAGGTGCTGCTTCTGCAAACGGGGGTGGTGGCACAACCCGTGGAGAATCTGCGCTCATGATCTTAGCACTCATTGTATTTGGAGCCTTGTTGCTGTTTGCAGGGCGCTTATTGTCGGCTCAATATAGACTTCGCGGAATTCGGTTGTTTAATTGGAATACGATCAATGCCGGTCTATTTGTTGTGTTTTTGGTGGTGGGAATGGCCTTGGTTGCCGTGCAATTTGCTCGATTAATGCGCCATACACTTCCTGTGGCCGCTTCAGAACATGGAGTGGTGATCGACCAAATGCTGGCCATCACCTTTTGGATCACCTTTGTGGTTTTTGTCATCACGCATATCCTGCTTTTCGTATATCCTTGGATTTACAGAAGGAAGGGGTCCGAGAGTAAGGCGCTGCACTATGCGCACAATGATCGATTGGAATTTGCCTGGACTGTGGTTCCGGCTATTGTACTGACCATATTGGTGCTCTATGGAACCAAGGTTTGGCGGGAGATCACCCAAAGCGAACCTAGTGAGGATGCGCACGAAATCGAGTTGTTCGCTTATCAGTTTGGCTGGCAAGCCAGGCTACCCGGTACAGATGGTGTGTTGGGAAGACATGACTACCGATTAATTGGTGCAACCAATTCTATGGGTATAGACCCTGAAAGTAAGGAAGGTCAGGATGATCTTCTGGTGCCTGAGGTTTATCTACCTGTAGGAGAGCCTGTTGTACTTCGATTGAGGGCGAGGGATGTGATTCACTCAGCATACCTGCCTCATTTCCGTGTTCAAATGAATGTGGTTCCGGGCATGCCTACCCAATTCGTATTTACCCCAACCATCACGACTGAAGAGATGCGGGAAAAAATCAATAACTATAATTTCAATTATGTTCTTGCCTGCAATAAGATTTGTGGTGCAGCACATTTTAATATGCAGATGAAGTTCGTTGTGGTGACCCGCAAGGAATATGACCAATGGCTGGCCAAACAACGAACTTATTTTAAAAAGCCTGAAACACAAACCGCTTCCATATTGTTACCTTAAAACAGTCAACCTCGTATCATGTCGCACAGCAACCCTTCTGCATCAACGGCCCACGGACACGACCACGGGCACGACCACGGTCACGACCACGGTCACCACAAGGAAACCTTCATCACCAAGTACATCTTTTCGCAGGATCATAAAATGATTGCGAAGCAGTACTTGCTTACGGGCATGTTTATGGCGGTAGTGGCCGCAGTGCTGTCTCTTTTATTTCGCCTCCAATTGGGATGGCCCGAGGACACCTTTCCTTGGTTGGAGTCCATTTTAGGCGATTGGGCCAAGGGCGGTCGATTGGACCCCAGTTTTTACCTCGCTTTGGTTACGATGCACGGCACAATTATGGTGTTTTTCGTGCTCACTGCAGGATTGAGTGGCACATTCTCAAATCTTTTAATTCCGCTACAGATTGGCGCGCGCGATATGGCATCGCCTTTTCTGAATATGTTGAGTTATTGGATCTTTTTCTTGTCGACCGTCATTATGCTGCTCTCGCTTTTCATTGAAAGCGGCCCCGCTGCTGCTGGATGGACGATCTATCCGCCTCTTTCCGCTTTGCCCCAAGCCATGCCAGGTTCAGGTTTAGGCATGACATTGTGGCTGATCAGCATGACATTGTTTATCGCATCCTCTTTGATGGCCGCGCTGAACTACATCACTACGATACTCAACTTGCGCACATCCGGCATGACCATGACCCGTATGCCGCTTACTGTGTGGTCCTTTTTCACTACGGCAATATTGGGCGTTCTCTCTTTTCCCGTGTTGCTTTCGGCAGCGGTTCTGTTGATTTTTGACCGCAGTTTTGGCACCAGCTTCTATCTGAGTGAGATTTTTATCGCTGGCGAAACGCTCAACCGAACGGGTGGATCCCCCATCTTGTTCCAGCACCTTTTCTGGTTTCTTGGACACCCCGAGGTATATATCGTGCTCATGCCAGCCTTGGGCATAACTTCTGAGGTAATCGCCACCAATGCCCGCAAACCTATTTTTGGTTATCGCGCTATGGTCGGTTCTCTTTTGGGCATTTCTTTCTTGTCGTTTATCGTTTGGGGTCACCATATGTTTGTAACAGGAATGAATCCATTCTTGGGCAATGTCTTCATGATCCTCACATTGGTCATTGCCGTTCCTTCAGCGGTCAAAACGTTCAACTATCTGGCAACGCTTTGGAAGGGTAATATTCGATTTACCCCAGGTATGTTGTTTGCGATTGGGTTGGTTTCGTTGTTTATTTCGGGAGGACTCACTGGAATTTACCTCGGAAATGCCGCTTTGGATATCAATTTGCATGATACTTATTTTGTGGTGGCGCACTTCCATTTGGTGATGGGTTCTGCCTCACTCTTTGGAATGTTGGCTGGTGTATACCACTGGTATCCCCGTATGTTTGGCCGAATGATGAATGAGAAATTGGGTTACCTACACTTTTGGTTGACTTTTGCAGCTGTTTATATGGTGTTTTTCCCGATGCACTTTATGGGGATTGATGGGGTTCCTCGTCGTTATTACAATTTCACGGGCTTCGAGTATATGGCTGAATGGATGGATCTCAATCGATTCATCTCCATTTCGGCAATTCTGGGTAGTGCGGCCCAATTGATTTTCATTTGGAATTTCTTCAGCAGCATGCGGATGGGCAAAAAGGCCCCGATGAATCCTTGGAATTCCAATACAATCGAGTGGACCGCACCGGTTGAGCATCTGCATGGCAATTGGCCCGGAGAGATTCCCCATGTACATCGCTGGCCGTATGATTATAGCCGTCCCGGTGCCGTTGAGGATTTCATACCACAAACGGTGAAGGACGATGATCTTCCTGAGGAGTTACGCAAACCCACTGCTCAGCCCGTTCCACAGCATGCCTCTAAAGAGGCAATGGCTTCAGAGACTGTGTTGTTTAGTCGCTTGTTGCAAGCGTTGGGTCTCAGAAAAGCCTAGTAATTCCTGATTCGGTATGAGCCAACCATCCGATCGGCGCTCTAACCTTGAAGAATTTCCGATTTTCATTCGGTCGAACACCATAGTCTTGGTGTTGCTCGGTTTATTGATTTTGGCAGGTGGAATTGTGAGGAGCTCTGGCTCTGGGATGGGTTGTCCCGATTGGCCTCGCTGCTTCGGTCTTTGGATCCCTCCCTTGCAAGAGATTGATTTGCCAGCAGATTATCAGCGTATTTACGCCGACCGGGGTTATGCAGACACTCGGTTCAATGCGGTTAAAACCTGGACAGAATATCTGAACAGATTGCTGGGGGCCCTCACTGGGGTGGCTGTGCTTTTCCACATGATCATCGCAATTCGTTTTTTTAGAAGTAAAAAACAGTCTGTAGCGGTTTGGTCTTTTTTGGCATTCCTGCTTGTGGTGATACAAGGTGGCGTTGGTGCCTGGGTGGTCATGACCCATCTGCGGCATGGCGTTGTTACCCTTCATTTTGTGTTGGCTTTGGCCGTTGTGGCACTGATCCTAAAGGCACGTTATTCTGCGCTGCCCGAAAAGTCTCCCTCAGAGCAATTTCAACATCAAGGGGTGTCTTCAACTCTTTTTTCCTTGCGCTGGCAAGCCTGGTCTGTATTGATTTTGATGTTGATTCAGATTGTTCTTGGGACACAGGTGCGTGAGCAAGTTGATGAGTGGATTCGGCTGAATGAATCTGCCAGACTGAACTCCGCCGTGCTTTTCCGTTCCTTGGGATCTGCATATGAATGGCACCGCAATTTCTGGATGGTTGTATTAATGGCTACCATTTACCTGTGTTACTCCATCGACCGGAATTTGGGGCCTGGTGTGATTCGATCGATGTCCTTTGTTGTTTTGATGTTGTTGGGCTTACAGGTACTCACGGGTGGACTACTCTCGCGTCTTGGTCTCCCTGCTGTACCCCGTGCGTTGCACATCTTATTGGGTTCACTTTCATTTTCTTTCACCATGGCGCTCGCCATCAGGTTAGAGCGAACCTATACTCAATTACTCAAGACGGTCACGGATCCCTCCGATTCAGATGACGGCGCAACGGATTCCATTCCATCTCATCTCCATGGATAAGTTGCGCGATTACGCCCAGTTCTTAAAGCTTCGGTTGGCTAGTTTGGTGGTATTCAGTTCTGCATTGGGCTATTTAATTGCCTCTGGAGCCGATTGGAATGGATCTACGTTAATGGGTCTGACTTTAGGTGGATTCTTGATTGTCGGTGCATCCAACGGAATCAACCAAATTTTAGAGCGGGAGAGTGATCGGCTGATGCACCGAACCCGGAAGCGACCGATGCCTGATGGGCGAATGAAAACGAGCGAAGCAGTATTGGTTGCGTTTCTGGCTGCAGTCATTGGAATTGGACTCATTGATTATTTCACGCATGTGCTCACCACGATTTTATCGATTATGGCCATGTTAAGTTATGGTTTTGTATATACGCCTATGAAGCGGGTGAGTCCTGTAGCTGTGTTTATTGGTGCTTTTCCGGGTGCATTGCCGGTGCTCATAGGCTATTCCGCCTTCAACGGACACCTCAATTTTGAGGCAGGAATCTTATTTTTGGTTCAGTTCATTTGGCAATTCCCTCATTTTTGGTCGATTGCTTGGGTGCTTCATGAAGACTATGCGCGGGGCGGATTTCGACTACTTCCGGGTGGGGGAGACCCCGGTATTTTTGTGGCGCGCTACATATTATTCATCACGCTTTTTTTAATTCCTGTTGGAATAGCTCCAGCGCTCCTGGGGTATACGCCCTACGGTTTCGCCGTTCTTTCGGTGATTATGGCGGGCGCATTTCTTTATCCCTGTTGGAAGCTGGTTCAACAGCAGCAATTGTTGCAAGCGAGAAAACTCATGCTGGCAAGTTTTGTTTATTTGCCAGTTATGCAATTGGGTCATTGGCTTTTTAAATTATAGAATATGGATTCAACACTGCCAGGCGCTACCTCCTCCCCTGCGCGAAAGAAAAATAAACTACATGCGAAGGAATTTCTCCTTTGGGCGTTTATGGTTAGCGTGTTTATGATTTTCGCGGGGCTTACCTCAGCCGTCATTGTGCGCCGGGCCGATGGAAATTGGCTGGAGTATGTACTTCCCTCTGCATTTTGGTGGTCGACCGCTTTCGTATTGTTCAGCAGCATAAGCCTCCAATGGTCGGTCGGTAGGGCCCGACGCGATGAACTCGGGCAACTTAAAATGGGTTTGGCAACAACATTGTTGCTGGGCACTCTTTTCTTGTTGTCTCAATGGCTGGCATTTAAGCAGATGGTCGGTGTTGGTTTGTATCTCGTGGGCAATCCATCTTCTTCCTTCTTATATGTCATCACCGGACTACATGGACTCCATATGCTGAGCGCAGTAGTCGTTCTCTTCGTTATATTTGCGCAGGTTTTTCAATACAAGGTTCACTCAAAGAATATGCTTGCAATCCGTCTTGGCACGCTATATTGGCATTTTTTGGGTGTGCTTTGGATTTACTTGTACGTTTTTTTCCAATTGGTTTTTTAAAATTGTCGCATGTCCGCAGCCCAAACCATTTCTTCTGAATCCAATTCCACCGCCCGCTTGTGGGGTGGCGGGGTAGAGCCCTTCGGAGCGAGTTACGGAAAACTCATGATGTGGTTTTTCCTATTATCAGACGCATTTACTTTCTCGGCTCTGCTGTTGGCTTATGCAGCGCTTAGGTTCAGTGCGGCGAGTTGGCCGCTACCCGATGAAGTTTTTTCTGCAATACCTCTGATACACGGCAAGTTTCCGTTGGTGTTTGTGGGTATTATGACCTTTATTCTCATAGCCAGTTCTGTTACCATGGTACTTGCGGTAGAAGCAGGCCACCGTGGGGCACGCAAAGAGGTCGTTAAATGGATGATTTATACCATTATTGGGGGTCTCATGTTCCTGGGTTGCCAGGCGTGGGAATGGACACACCTCCACCACGATGGTGCATGGTGGGGCAGTAATCCGTTCCAAAACGCTGACGGCACACCGGGTATGGTCAATTTCACCAATTTGTTCTTCACCATCACGGGTTTTCATGGATTTCACGTATTTAGTGGGGTTGTCATCAATATTATCATCACCATCATGACCGCTACTGGTGTTTTCGATAGAAGAGGAACCTACGAAACCATAGAGAAAGTTGGTTTATACTGGCACTTTGTGGATTTGGTATGGGTTTTCGTTTTCACCTTGTTCTACCTCATTTAATAGCTTTCTAAAATCATCTTCATGTCGCAAGAACATACATCAGAATTTAAAGTTAAAGACATTTGGCGTGTATTTTGGGTGCTTGCCGGTATCACTGCCATCGAGTTTGTGGTAGCATTGGCCATACCTGAGTCGGTGATGCCCAAACCTTTTAAGGTTGGACTCTATTTGGTGCTCACCATCTTGAAGGCTTTCTATATTGTTGCCTATTTCATGCACCTTAAATTCGAACGCATCAATCTCATCTACAGTATTTTATTGCCGATTGTTTTTATAGCTTGGGTCATTGCTGCGCTCATTTACGAGAGTAACTATTGGCTGATTTTAGGCGGAGAATGATGAACCGCAGGGCGCGACAGCTGCTACTGCTCTTTTTGATGCTGGGCTTGCCAGTGGTTATCTATTTAGCCTACGTCAATTCAGCGGAAAACAAATACCACAAGCTTCCTGTATTCGGTCCTCGTTATTCTATGCCTGTGGCTGTGGCCGGCGGACAAGAAGATACCTTGTATCACAGCATCGCATCACTCATCCGTGTGGCAGATCGACAGCCCAACAGGGTGCTGGTGGTTAGCTTTTTTCCGGAGGGCGATTCCAATACAACGCGCCTGAGATACGATCAATTGAGAAGAGTGGGGGATGTGTTCAGTGAAAATCCTTTGGTATGGATGATGCAGATACACCCAAAAGATGGGGAGGTACCGCCACGAAATCCGCCATCAGAGTTGCGGAGCATCGAGCAGGCTTTGGGCCAATCGCGCTTATCCGATTCGCTTTACCGGCAAGTGGCCATTTACAGATCCGATTGGCAGAGCATGTTCCCTCAGTCTCAACAAGAAGAAATCACTATTTTGTTTGACAAACAACACAGAGCCCGCGGCTTCTACCGAACCATTCTCCGGAAAGAAACTGATCGCTTGATGGAAGATGTTCGGACACTGATTGCAGAATATGCCAATACTGCACCCAAACGAAAGCGTTGATTTTTTGTTCATTATCCAAACCCATGAACGAAAATCAAGCATCAAGATGAACGAAAAACAAGCATCAAGGTAAACAAAAACAAGCATCAAGATGAACGAAAAACAAGCATCAAGGTGAACAAAAACAAGCATTAAGATGAACGAAAAACAAGCATTAAGGTTGATCTATACGGTTTCTGCACTGGTTTTGGTAGCCGTTGTCGTATTGTTTAATTTACCCAAGAATGATGAGGTCCCCGTATTGGTACAAAAACTTCCGGCACTCAACGCGTGGATTAATGGAACCTGTACCATCCTGTTGTCGGTCAGTTGGTGGATGATTCGTGCGCGACGAATTGACTGGCACAAGCGCCTCAACGTCATTGCCTTTTGCCTGTCGAGCCTATTTCTTGTTTCATATGTCATTTTCCATGCCTTCGGTGTTGAAACCCGTTTCCCAATCGATAATCCATTAAGGCCTTATTATTTGACCATTCTCATCAGCCACATCATTCTCGCAGCCGTGGTTTTACCCTTGGTGTTGTTGTCGTTTTATCGGGGGTTGACCGGGCAAATCGAAGCCCACAAGCGCATCACGCGTTGGTCGATGCCGATTTGGCTGTACGTTACCACCACGGGCGTAGTGGTCTACCTCATGATCTCTCCCTATTATCCTTTTTGATATGAATAAACTCTTGAAGATCATTCCCCATGCAATGTTGTTAATTTTGTTACTGACCGGTAGCAACTTCGATTCTTCCGCCCAATGTCCTATGTGTAAGACCACCGTAGAAGCCAATCAAAAGGATGGTGGAAAGGGATTAGGAAAAGGACTTAATTCAGGAATTCTGTATCTGTTGTCGATGCCTTTTATTGCCGTCGGTTCCATCTCCGCAGTCTATATCTACCGAAAACGCAGGGAAAACGCCTAGTTCAAGTAGGATATGAACCATTCCCCCAAGCCGTCGCCCACAAACACCTCGTCGCTTACAAACACCTCGTCGCCCACAAACATACCGAGCCCAACGCATAAACCGCAGCCCACAAACACCTCGTCGACCACAAACATACCGAGCCCAACGCATAAACCGCAGCCCACAAACACCTCGTCGACCACAAATACACCTAGTCCTATGAATACACCGCGGCCCACGCATACGCCAAGCCCATGGTTGGCCGCAGGAAAGTGCCTTTGTCCACAGTGCCGTACCGGATATATGTTCAAATACCCGGTCTGGAATTGGTTCAGGGCCTACGATATGCATGAAGATTGTGCGGTGTGTGGATTGCACTTCGAAGTAGAACCGGGATTCTTTTGGGGTGCCATGTACATCAGTTATGCCTTTGGGGTTGCCATCTCAGTTGTTTCGGGTGTGATTACCTCTGTTGTTCTTGATGACCCAGAATTATGGGTATATATTGTTGCCGTCATAACCCCCTTGATCTTATTATCGCCACAAAGTATGCGCTACAGCAGGGTTTTAATGCTCTATTTATTTGGAGGGATTTCCTTTCGCGCTTAATGGCACGGGGCGTGATTCCCTTTATTTTTGGGGCACATGAATGAACAAAGATTCATAGATACAGCCGGCATTATTAAAAGTCGAAATCCGGCTTTATACCGTTTGCTGCCCAGATTCGTGCTCAGGTGGATCAAACAGGTTTTGCATGAAGATGAATTAAATGAATTCTTGAACCAACATGCGCATGATGCGCCAGGGGAGTTTGTGGATGCCTCATTAAAGCGCCTGGGCGTGCGATCAAAAATAATTTCCGACGATTTCGAATATCCTGCACGGTGTATCTATGTGGCCAACCATCCCTTAGGAGGTCCGGATGGTTTGATGTTGATGCAACACTTGCATCGGAAAGGAATTGGCTTTAAATCGCTGTCCAACGATTTGCTGAACCACCTCAATCCGCTCCGTCCTTGGATGATTCAAGTGAATTCCTTCGGCCGGCAGTCGCGTCAATTCAACGCAGAAGTAGAAGCGGCAGTGGGCACCAATCATTCCTTATTGATATTCCCCTCCGGCTATGTTTCACGACCCTATCAGGACGGAATCCGTGATTTGCCTTGGAAAAAGACTTTTATTCAGTTGTCTAAACGGTTGAAAATGGATGTCGTTCCCGTGAGCATCGGCGGTATTTCTTCGAATAGATTCTTGCGGTTGGCTCGTTGGCGCAAGCGATTGGGAATCAAGGCGAACGTAGAAATGTTTCTTTTGGCCGATGAGATGTTTCGTCTCAAGAATAAAGAGATCACCATTTTTTTTCATCAACCCATTCCATGGCAGCGCTTCAATGATGGTCAGCATCCTTTGGTATGGGCACGCCAAATCGAACAATCGATCTACGAAAGTCATCCGAATCTCCTACACGGCACCCATGAGCAGTAAATCCGAACAGTTACTCATCGATCGGCCGAGCCAGGAAGCGCTCTCCGGCGACCTTTCTCGCGCGTTACTGCTTCGCCGAACCCATAAAGCCGGTCGAGAAATATACCTCTTTCGGGGTCCGCAGTGCCCCGCCTTGCTCACAGAGGTAGGTCGTCTACGCGAAATGAGTTTCCGTGATGCGGGGGGTGGAACGGGAAAGGAATTGGATTTGGATGCATATGATCTGGGCCCGCAAGCCTATGAGCAGCTTATTGTCTGGGATCCGGAGGATGCAGAAATAGTGGCGGGTTATCGCCTGAGGATGGGTGCTGAGGCGCTCGAATCAGATGCGGGCACTACAAGTTTGTCGACTTCGACACTGTTCGCGTTTAGCGAGGAATTTTTGCACGATTACTTGCCCCATACTTTAGAGTTGGGTCGGTCTTTTGTGCAGCCCAATTACCAGCCCGGAAGGGGTGGTAAAGCATCAATCTTCTCGCTCGACAATCTTTGGGATGGGCTTGGGGCTTTGTTTGTTACCCGCCCGCAGTTGCGCTATTTGTTTGGAAAGGTCACCATGTTCACGCATTTTGACCCCAAAGCACGAGATATTTTGTTGTCTTTTCTGAGACATTTTTTTCCGGATCGCGATAAGTTGGTGTGGCCGAAAGATGAAATCTACCAACAACTCAGCGGTCTTTCGGATGGGTCCACAGCATGGGGAACCGATTACAAAGAGGCGTACCAGCTGCTCAACCGTCTTTTGCGTAGCCTTGGAGAGAATATCCCGCCGCTCATCAACTCCTACATGAACCTGTCGTCGAGCATGAGAACCTTTGGAACGGCCATCAACGAAGCCTTCGGATCGGTTGAAGAAACGGGTATTATGGTCACCATCTCAGATATATACCCCGAGAAGAAGCAAAGACATATGGATACATTTGTCGCGAAGTAGAACATTTTCTTCGTTGCTTGCGGTCAAAAAAAAAGCCCCTCATTGAGGGGCTAGAATGCGTGAACGATATCGAAGATTACTCTGCGCTTATTTTCACATCCACCGCGTTCATGCCTTTTTTGCCCTCTTTTAGGGAAAAAGACACCCGATCATTCTCGCGGATTCGGTCGATCACACCAGTAGCGTGAACGAAGTACTCGGTTCCACTTTCATCGCACTTGATGAAGCCGTAACCTTTGGTTTCATTGAAAAATTTTACTGTACCTGTATTCATTGGGTTAAAAAATTAAGTTGCAAAGATACGCAAAACTTTTGTTCGCTCTTATTGTTTATTGCATACTGAGATGATTTTGATATCCAGTTTTATTTCCGCTGCCCAAAAGTGAATAACGTTTAAAAAATATCATATGTCTATTTTAGTTGGCCGCAAGGCGCCCTCGTTTCGTGCCAAAGCGGTTGTTGGTGGAGGCGATGTTGTTGACTCCTTCAGCTTGGATCAATACATCGATCAAAAGCACGTGATTCTTTTCTTTTACCCGAAGGACTTTAGTTCGGTATGCCCCATCGAAATGCATGCATTCCAAAAAAGGCTTGCTGAGTTTGAGCAACGAAATATTGCCGTTGTAGCATGCTCGACCGACACCGAGGACGCGCACAAGGTGTGGTTAACCATGGATGCTTCAGCGGGTGGAATAAAAGGAGTCACTTATCCTTTGGTATCCGACAGCAGTAAGGTAATCAGCAAAATGTATGGTGTCCTGGCAGGCGATTATCAGGTTGAAACAGATGGAGGGCTTTCCGCCTCTGGCCCAATGATTGCCTATCGGGGTTTGTTTTTCATTGATATGAAGGGCATCGTTCAGTTTCAATTGGTCAATAATTTCCTGCTGGTTCGTTCGGTTTCCGAAATTTTGAGAATGGTCGATGCCCATTTGTCCTTTCTCGAAAACGGCGAAATTTGCCGTCCCGAGTAATACGAATCAAACGACATTATAATCTTCTTTCGAGTTGGGGGATGATGCCTCGTTTCCAAGCGGCGAAGGTGCCGTCGAGAATGTGTGCACGTGCTTGGCCCACCAAGTCGATGTAGAAATGAAGATTGTGTAAACTAGCGAGTTGGGGTCCCAGCATTTCTCCTGCTTGGAATAAATGAGCCATATAGGCCAAGCTGTAATTCCGGTCAGATGGTAGGGTAGATTCAGCATCGATGCGGTCGAAATTGCCGCGCCAACGAGCATTTTTTAGATTGATGACCCCGTTCCATGTAAAGAGCATGCCGTTTCGGGCATTGCGCGTGGGCATCACACAGTCAAATAGATCGACCCCTAAGGCTATATTTTCCAATAAATTGACGGGCGTGCCTACACCCATGAGGTAGCGGGGCTTATGGGTTGGCAGTATGGAGCACACGCGGCTGCACATATCGTACATCATGTCAGCCGGTTCACCCACACTCAAGCCACCAATCGCGTAGCCTTCACAGGGTCTTCGCTCCACGATGTAGCGGGCCGACTCCTCCCTTAATCGCGCAACTGTTCCACCTTGAACGATTGGAAATAAGGCCTGAGGATATCCATATAAGGCTTCAGTTTCGTCCCACCGCGCCAAGCAGCGGTCGAGCCAGCGGTGGGTCCTGTGCATCGACTGCACCAAGTAGGATTCTTCGCAAGGGTAGGGCGGACATTCATCAAATGCCATGCAGATATCGGCCCCAATGCTGCGTTGGGCATCGACCACCGATTCTGGGCTAAAGACGTGCCGACTACCATCTATATGACTGGCGAACGTTACCCCTTCCTCCCGAATTTTTCTTCGATCGGCCAAGGAAAATACCTGATAGCCCCCGCTGTCGGTGAGGATGGGTCTGTCCCATCCCATAAAGGCGTGTAACCCACCAGCCGATTCCAACATCGCCCGGCCTGGACGCAGGTAGAGGTGGTAGGTATTGCCCAAAATAATGCGTGCGCCGACCTCATCTCGCAGTGATTCTTGGCGCACAGCTTTCACCGTGGCCTGCGTACCAACAGGCATAAACATCGGGGTAGGAATGGTACCATGAGCGGTGCGCAAGGAGCCTGCACGCGCTTGGGTGGATGAATCGGTGTGCTCAAGTTCAAATTCTATGGTGTGCATAAGTTTGTCCCCCACTATGTTGGCCTTTACATTATTTTTATCCCCGCAAAAATATGTTTTCCTTACCCGAAGTTTCCCCCGAATTGGCCAAGCCCATTATGTTTGTGGCCATCAGCGTTTTCGCGTGTTTCTTTTTGCTGCAAGTCTATTATTATTTGGCTTATTGGCTCAGTGTGATTCGACGCGCCGGACGAACACCTGAACTTTTGGAGGCAGGTACAGAACCTGTTTCTGTAGTCATCTATGCGCGCAATCAGTCCGATCAAATTCTGAGAAACTTGCCCGTTTGGATGGAACAGGAGTATCCCGAGTATGAGATTGTGCTGGTTAATGACCGCTCCTACGACGAGAGTCAGGATGTCATCATTTCCATGCAAGCACGCTACCCGAGCCTCCGCGTTGTTGATGTTCAGGAACAGGATAAGCACCCTACCGATCGAAAATTTGCCATCGCTCTTGGGGTGAAGGCGGCATCCTATGCGCGAATTTTGTTTAGTCATATCGACGCCCTTCCGAGTTCAAAACACTGGATTCAGTATATGCAGATGGCCTTTGATGGCGGTCAAGAGCGAGAAATCGTACTCGGTTACACCGGATACACGCCTTATCCTGGTTTGATCTCGTCTCTCATGCAGTGGGATGCCCTTCGCGAAAACTTGAAGCTATTTGGTCATGCCATGCGCAGACGGGCCTACGCCGGCGATGGCAGGAATATGGGGTATTTGAAAGGGCTTTTCTTTTTTCGCAAGGGTTTCATCGCACACGTCAGGCATCCTTCGGGTGAAGATGACCTGTTTGTGAATGTGGCCTCAACACCTAAGAATGTCGGTATTTGTTTGGATGCTCCGGCATTTGTGCGCATCAACGAGGAGAAGTCCTTTCAATGGTTTTGGAAACGAAAGTTGAAGTATGTGGGCAATCGAAGCTTGTTTAGGCCCATTGATCAAACAGTTTTGAACTATTGGGCATGGAATCCATGGCTGGTATTGTTCACTGCCTTGAGCGGAGCCTGGTTTTCTCAGCAGCAGCCTCCATTTTTTTGGGGGGTGGCGGCGGCTTTCGCTGTTCAGCTTTTGTTGCGCTGGATTTTGCTCTCCGTGGCCATGCGGCGTTTTCAAATCCCCATGAATATACTGATGCTGCCCATCTTGGAGTTCCTCTATCTGTTCCTCTCCATGGCATGGACCATCCGTGCATCCGCTGGTAGGCCGGTTGATTCCTAGTGCTATGTTATCCGAACATTTTCCAGGATTAACACCACCGCAGTTGGAGCAATTTGGTCAATTGCAGACTTTATATACCTATTGGAATGAACGGATAAATCTGATTTCTCGCCGCGACATGGAGCAATTTGAGGTTCATCATCTTTTGCACAGTTTGGCCATCGCCAAGGTGCAGGCCTTCAAGTCGAATGCGCAGATCATGGACGCAGGAACGGGTGGTGGTTTTCCTGGCGTTCCTTTGGCTATTTTATTTCCCGAAACCGACTTTTTGTTGGTCGACTCGATCGGAAAGAAGATTAAGGTGGTGCGCGAGGTTTGTCGCGCGCTCAAGTTGAGTAATGTGCGTGCCGAACAAAAGAGAATCGAACAGGTGGGGGAACGATTCGATTTCATAGTGAGCCGGGCCGTAACCCGCATGGCGCCATTTTCGGCCTGGGTCAAGGGAAAATTTTTACGCGAATCGCAACATGCACTCGCCAATGGTATACTCTACCTGAAGGGTGGGGATCTTCAAGAGGAATTGGATGAATGCCAACGTCCATATCAAATTTTCTCGATCGCTGATTTTTATCGCGACGAATTTTTTCTGACCAAAAAGGTGGTACACATGCCCATGTTGGGGTAGGCCTTCTCAGGTTCAAGGGGAACTAGTATTTTTGAACATGCAGTTGAGTCGCACCGAGCAAAATTACCTCAAGGCCATTTACATGATCAGCGCTTCATCAACAGAAGCCGTGGAGGCCTCCACCAACGCCATCGCCGCACGCATGGATACCCGCCCCGCATCGGTGAGTGATATGTTGAGACGACTCAGCGATAAAGGTCTGCTCAACCATAACCGGTATAAGGGGGTAACCCTCACCGAGAGTGGAATGCAACAGGCACTGTTTATTGTGCGGCGCCATCGATTATGGGAGCATTTTCTGGTCCATTCACTTGGTTTTCGCTGGGACGAGATTCATGAAATCGCAGAAGAACTCGAACATGTCTCTCACCCCGAACTCATTGCTCGGCTCGACGCCTTCTTAGGAAACCCAACCGAAGATCCGCATGGTGAATTGATCCCTGGGGCACATTTGCAAATGCCACACAGACCCACCAAGCCTATGAATAGCCTGATCTCAGGAGAACATGCAAGGGTGGTGTGTGTAGACGAAGGCAGTGATGTGTTGCTCAAGTATCTGGATGAGATCGAATTGCGACCCGGCAGCCATTTTCATGTGGTTTCGGTAGAACAATTTGACAACAGCATGCGCATCAGAAGGGAAGATGGCAGCGAATGGCGCATAACTAGGGAAGTTTCCAATAGTGTTCAGGTTGAACGCCTAGACCGTATGCCATGAAAAGGCAGTTTCAGCCTGGGGATACCCGCCATTGGAGGCATGTAGTAACGCTCGCCGATACGGCAACTTTTGCAAACGGACCCGTGCACCCGGTTTATGCTACTTTTGCGCTGGCCCGCGATGCAGAATTTGCCTGTCGGCAATTTGTTTTGGAAGCACGCGAGGACCATGAAGAAGGAATCGGTACCTATGTTTCAGTCGAACATCTATCGGGTGCACTGCCCGGTGCCTTAATCGATTTTACGGCCAAGGTGGAGGAAATGAATGGCAATACCTTGGTGTGTACTTGGCAAGCA
>Ga0172367_10004530_pt1 | contig 17261 bp, 9 predicted proteins | sample Lak10m_FD_114542 | JGI IMG/M metagenome (GOLD analysis project Ga0172367, IMG submission 114542) | Freshwater microbial communities from Kabuno Bay, South-Kivu, Congo - kab_022012_10m | ecosystem: Environmental > Aquatic > Freshwater > Lake | place: Democratic Republic of the Congo: South-Kivu...
CGCCCGGTTCCCGTCCCGCCGCCCGCCACGCCGGCGACCACCCCGCTGCGCGCAACAGCCCCTGCCCCCTGATGCCGCCGCCCCCGGATTATGACCGGACCCAGGCCAATTTCCAGTCGACGGACAGTTTCGCCGGCGGACTGGCCCGTCCGGTATCGATGTTGCGCGCACCCGCTCTGCTGCTGACCTTCACGACCATCGCCCTGTTCCAGCTATGGCTGTTCGAACTGGGCTATCTCGACCGCTTCTTCCGCACCCATGATTATGTGTTCGGCCCCTATCTGGGCTTCAGCGCGATCTCGATCCGGACCTTCATCTATTCCTATTTCATCTCCTTCTCGCTCTATGCCGCGGGATCGGTGCGGGCGCGCATCCTGCTCTGCCTCGACCTATGCCTGCGCTACATGGCGCTCTGCACCATCCTCGACCTCGGCAGCGTGGCGCTGTTCGCCTATGTCGGCACCCCCTTTTCGCTGGCCGCGATCCAGATCATGGCGGGCCTTGCGGGCATGGCGGTCTTCGCCTTCGTCATCATCCGGCGCGGCACCATGCCTGCCCCGGTGCCGGTGCTGCGCGGCCCCCAGCCCAAGGGGCGCGCCCTCTACCGCCTCGCCATTGCCGGCACGATCGCGGCGATCATCGCCATCTGGGCGGCACAGCAACCGATCCTGCTGTTCGAGGAGATGCGCGACATCAGCCTGCTCGGCGGCATCGGTCCGGGCGTCATCCTGTTCGTGCTGCTGACCTTTGCCCAGCTCTATATCGTTGCCGTCACCGAGCGCTATCGCCTGTCGCGCCCCGACTTCGCCGCCCCGGTCAGCGTCATCGTGCCCGCCTTCAACGAACAATATGTGATCGGCCAGACGATCCAGCATATCGACCGCGCCGCCGCCCATTATGGTGCGGAGGTCGAACTGATCGTGATGGACAATGGCTCGGTCGATGGCACGGCGGACATCGCCCGCGCCGTGATCGACGCCTGCTCCGCACTCAAGGGACGGGTCGTGCATGTCGCGACGCCCGGCAAGGCCCATGCCCTGAACGAAGGCGTGCTGCATGCGCGCCATCCGTTCATCGTGCGGATCGACGCCGACACGCTGGTGGGCGAGGATAATCTGACGCTGGCAATGCAGAATTTTGCCGATCCCGATGCCGGCGCGGTCGGCGGCGTGCCCTTGCCGCCAGGCGGCGCGATCTTCGATGCCGGGCGCCTGGTCGAGGTGATCGTCAAGCATGGCTATTATTCGCCCGCGCTCAGCGTCATGGCCGGGCTGGTCGGCATTCCCGGCATGTTCGTCATCTATCGGGCGGACGCGCTGCGCCGGGTCGGCCAGTTCGCCTCCGGCATGAATGGCGAGGATACCGACATCTCGCTGCGCATCGCCGAACTGGGCTATCGCACGCTGGTCGATCATCGGGTCAGCTATGTGTCCGAAGTGCCGACCAGCTTCGCCCATCTGCGCGAACAGCGGCTGCGCTGGTTCCGGTCGGTCTATCATGTCAGCGCACGCGCCCATTCGCTCATCAGCGCCCCGGACTTCAGCATCCGCGGCAAGCTGGTCCTGCCCTATATGCTGATGAACACCGCGCGCCGGGCGATGATGATCCCGCTCGTCATCTTCGGCCTGCTCGAACTGTTCATCACATCGAGATCGATCGCCTTGCCCCATTGGCAGGCGATCGTCGCCGTGCTGGTCGGATCACCCATGGTTGCCGCGGCGATCGCGATCCTGGCGAATAACCGCCCGCGCGCCCTGCTGGCGCTGCCCCCCTATATCTTCTTCCGCGCGCTGCGCGCCTGGTACACGCTTGAATCCGCGCTCACCATCCCGATCACCTCGATGTCCACGCGCATCCAGATCGGGCGCGACCCCTGGCCGCAAAGCCCGCCGCCCGATCCGCTTCCCCCGCCATCCCCCCCTTCATCGCCGGAGGTCTCATGAAACAGATCGTCATTCCCGCCGCCCTGCTGGGCCTCGCCGCCATGCCTCAGGCCGGCTGGGCAAAGCCGGGCGACCTGTCGGTCGAGGGTGAACTTTCCTACGGGCTCGACGTGGTGCCACCCGACGTGGTCGACAACAGTCCCGATCAGGATCGGATCAAGTCGCTGTTCACCGGCGAAGTGGGCCTGGCCTATGATGCCGGCCCGGCGATCCTGCGCGCGTCCGCGGGCGCCCACATCTATCCGTCGGAAGCCGATTATAATCGCTATCCGCTGACCGTCGGCGCGCAGATCGACTGGCCACTGGCGGCCAAGGGACGGACCAGGCTGCGCTTCCAGCCCAGCTATGAATATGTGCTGGGCGATGATGGCCGGGTGTTCGATCGCGCGCGCATGGATGTGCAGCTCATCCACCGCCACAATCCTGCCCACACCAGCACGGTGCGCCTGCGTTACGGCTATCGCAACCAGAGCGAACAGCGCTTCCAGGGCTATGACCAGAGCGAGTGGCTGGGCGAATTGCGCCATCTCTGGCGGCCAGGCGGCGGGCAGACCCGCATCATGGGATCGCTATTGGGCCTGCACGCCAATGCGCAGGCCAACCGCTTCAGCTATAATGGTTATGGCACGATGCTGATCGCCCGCGCGCCGTTGCGCGAGGGGCTGGAAGTCTATGGCCGGCTCTATCTGGTCCATCGCAACTACAAGGCGGCCTTCTCCAACGCCTATCCCTTCAAGCGGGAGGATACGCAATTGCGCCTGACCGGCGGCGTCGAACAGGCGCTGACCCGGCGGATCAACCTGTTCGGCGAGGCCGGCTATGCCAGCAATGATTCCAACGTCCCCACTCGCGACTATAGCGGTTTCGTCGGCCGCATCGGCATCCGCTTCCACTGAGCGTGAAAATGCGGAGAAGCTCCGATCGGGCGCAGCCCCGACACGACTTGGGCCCGCCCCGCATGCTCACGGGTCCCAGGGATCGTGACGATCATGCCTGATCCAGCGGGTGCATAGCCATTTCTGTCCCGCCATGACCGGCGCGCCCAGATGCACGGCGGCTTCCGCCGCCTGCCCCTGCGCATCGGTGTTGCGGAACAGCAGGGCATCGCCCTTCCGCCCCTTCACCGACAGGCCCAGCCGCGGGAAGATCGTTTCCCCGCCGGCATAGCCTTCGTTGAGATAGATCAGCATCGTCCATGCCCGCTGGTTGCGGACATGGGGCAGGCAATCATGATGCTGCCGATATTGCTGGCCGACGGCATAGCGCAGCAATGTCAGCGGCTCGCCGCCCGACAGCATCGTCCCGCTTGCCGCCGCAATCCGCCGGTTGATCGCCTGGATCACCAGATCCTCGCGCGCCGGGCCGAAAATCCCGCCATCCGACGTGCGGATCGGATGCGGCATGGGCCGGCCACTGCGCGGATCGATCACCATTGCCGGTTCCAGCAGCGCCTGGCCTTCGCTGATGACATGATGGCATTCGTCGCCCGTCAGGAACTGGCGGAACAGCCGGACATCCCAGCCACCGGCCAGCGCTTCGCCCGCGGGCACGACCACAGGCGCACCGTCCGGGGCCAATGCCATGCGATCGATCAGCGCTAGCTGCTGCTGCGCGACCGGATCCCCCAGCGCCGCGATCTTCAACCGGGCCAGCGCCTCCGTCCAGTCGACCGGCCCGCCGCTGCCATTGGCGGTCAGCGCGATTTCCATCAACGCTGCATCGACATGGCCGATCTCGACCGCGCGGCGCAGCAGGCCCCTCGCCCGTTCCAGATCGCGCGCCACGCCATGGCCCGCCAGATGCCAGGTGGCGAGGCAGAAGAGCGCATCGACATCGCCCTGCGACGATGCCTGTTCCAGCCGGGCGACAGCCTGCGCCACTTGGCCGGATGCGGCCAGTTGCCGGGCATGGGAAACGGTGGGGGAAGTCATGGCCAAGCAGAAAACGAAAAGGGCCGGAAGTCAATCCGGCCCTCTCGCTTACAGCATGTCGCTGCGATCAGAACTTGGCGACGGCGCCGATATAGCCATAGCGGCCGCGGACGTCGTAGATGCCCGAACCCGCACCCACGCCGGTCAGGCCGAAGGGCGGTGCGCGGTTACCGATATTGTCGACACCGACATAGATGTTGAACTTTTCGGTCACGTCATAGCCCATACGTGCGTCGTGATAGAAGACGTCGGGATATTTCTTGAGCGAGGCATAGTCCGCATTCTGCGGCGGCAGCCCGTTGACCGAGTTATAGTCCTCATAGGTGTTGAGGTACATCTTGTCGATCCAGCGCATCTGATAGCCGATCGTCAGCTTGCCGAACTTCACGTCGCCGTTGAAGTTGACCTGGTTCTTGGGATCGCCCAGTTCTTCCAGGATCTGGTTGCGGAAGCTCGGATCAGCCGGATTGAGATATTCGTTCCGCTTGATCATGCGCGTGTAAACCGTCTTGAAACCAGCCGAACCCCAGCTGAAATCATGACGATAGTTGAGTTCGGCGTTGATGCCTTCGGCGGTCAGCTTCGCATAGTTGAGCGTGGTCTGCTGCAACGAACCCTGAAGCACCTGATAGGCCGCTTCACCCGACGGACCTTCGGTCGCGCCGTTACGCGTGAACAGGCCGCAGAACGGATTGTCCAGATTGGGTGCGTCATAGCAGGCGTTCAGGATCTGCTGGGCCGACGGCGCGGTGATGACGTCGTCCACCTTGATGTTGAAATAGTCGACCGACAGCGACAGGCCCGGAATCCAGCGGGGCTGCAGAACGCCACCGACGGTCCAGCTGGTCGAGGTTTCTTCCCGCAGATTGGGGTTGCCGCCCGAAATCAGCTCGATCGACGAGGTGTAGACGAAGTCATAGTTGGTCGGCACGCCGGCCGCACGGCAATTGGCCTCGCGATAGGAGGAACCGGTGCCGATGTTGCGCAGCGAGCAGGGATCGTTCGGCGCAGGCGCGAAATTCTGGCTCTGCTCCGAATAGAGATCGACCACGTTGGGCGCACGGATCGCCTTGTTGTAGGTGCCGCGGAAGCGGATGTCCTGAACCGGGGTCCAGGTCAGTTCCGTGCCCCAGGTGTAGACGGTGCCGGTCGCGCCCTTATAGTCGGACACGCGGCCCGAGGCATTGGCGGTCAGTTCCTTGAAGAAGGGAACGTCCTTCAGGATCGGCACGCTGATTTCGCCGTACAGCTCCTTCACTTCGAACGCCGGGGCGCGGAAGGTCGGGATCGCGTTGTAGAAGGCGTAGCCCTGCTGGGTCAGCTCATCCAGGTCATAATAGACCTTCTCGCGGCGATATTCGCCACCGACCGAGAAGCCGACCGGGCCGCCGGGCAGTTCGAACCAGGCGCTGGTGTCGCCCGCCACGAAGCCGGACGCCACGAACTGCTTGATCTTGCCGGTCGCGACCGTGTCCATCAGCACATAGTTGCGCGCAGCCTGCGAGACCGAGCCCTGGCCGAAGGGATTGATCGGAACGCATGCCGCAATGTCGGCGGCCAGGATGGCCGCATCCGCGCCATAGTCGACCGTACCGGCCGGATTCAGCTTCGAACGGCAGACGATGTTGCCGGCGGCGTCGCGGGTGGTGTCGATGCCCAGCAGGTAGCGCTGGACGTTGACATTGCCCTTGACGACATTCTTCTCGCGATGCTCGCCATAGTTGACGGACAGTTCGTAGTTCCAGTCGTCGTTGAAGTCGCCGCGGACACCGACGACGGCGCGATAGGTTTCACGACGAATGGCTTCGTCACGAATGCCGAAGTCGACCCAGTTGCGACGCAGGTTGAACCGGAACGTGCCGGCGTTGATCGCGGCGCGCTGCGCGTCGAGCTGCGCCGCCGTCAGGGCTGCGCCGGTATTGGCGTTGACGGTCGTCGCCAGCAATTGCTGGGTCAGGAGCGTGCGGGCCTGGTCCGACAGGAACGGGTTGTCGAGACGGATGCGTTCGCGGCCGCCCGGATCGCCCAGCGTCGTGCCCTGCGAGAAGAAGGGACCGCTCTGCGAGCCATAGGCGTCGGCCCGGACATATTTCGCTTCCCAGAAGGGCACGAAGGACGGGCTGAACTCATAATGGCCCATCAGGTTGACCGAAATGCGTTCCAGATTGGGGCTCAGCGCCAGCAGCTTGCCTTCGCGGCTGTTCGTGCCGTTGCCGCCGACATAATTGCCGTTGGGACCCAGGCCGATGCGTTCACCGGTCTGCGGCACCAGCGTGCCGTCGGGCTGGAACAGCATGTTGCAGACAAAGGCCGCGCCTACCGCATCACGACCGCAGGCCGCGTTGCCGGCGCTCTGGAAGATGCCGGTCTGGCCGCCCAGCGAGATGGTGGCCGAACGCACGTCGCGGAAGAACTGGCGGTCGAACACGCCGTCCGAACCGTTGGCGGTGCCGGCCGGGTCGGTGTCGACGACGATGAACGCATCATTCTGGCGCATGGTCGGACGGTTGGAACCGTAGAAATCGTCCGACTGGGCATATTCGACGTTGATCGCGATATTGCCGCGGCCATCGGCGAAATTCTTGCCCGCCAGGATCGAAGCATAGCGGTTGCCGGCGTCGCCATATTTGCTCGCGCCATTCTGGCCGCGCACCTGGACGCCTTCATAGTCCTGCTTCAGCACGAAGTTGACCACACCGGCGATCGCGTCCGAACCATAGACCGACGATGCGCCACCGGTCATCACGTCGACGCGTTCGATCAGGTCGGTCGGGAAGGTGTTGGTGTCGGGCGACACGCCGTTCGACAGAACGTCGGAACCGACATGGCGGCGACCATTGACCAGCACCAGGGTGCGCTGCGTGCCCAGGCCGTAGAGGTCGAGCAGGTTGAGGCCGCGCGTGCCCAGGAAGCGGGTCGAGTTCTGCTGGCTGAAGGTGCTGCGCAGCTGCGGCAGCTCGTTCAGCGTATCACCGACCGACAGCTGGCCCGTCTCGAAGAACTGCTCGCCCGAAATGGTGGTGATCGGCGCATTGGCTTCCAGATTCGGACGACGAATGCGCGAACCGGTCACGACGATCGACGACGCGACCTCCCCGGTCGCTTCCGGATTGCGATCGGCTTCGGTCGTCTGCGGCGTGGCGCTGCTCCCCTGCGCCATGGCTCCCGTTGCAAAGGCGAAACTGCCCGCCAGGGCAGTAAATGTCAGAAAGCTATATTTTTTCACGAAGCTTCAGTCCCTGTTCAGAAGGGCGCGGGCCCTCTCCCGCGCCGCTGCGCACAGGGTGCCCCAACTGGGACGCAAGACAAGCGATATTGTAATATCCTTGTCACACATTGAAATTTTCGTGAAACATGTGACCGTCGTGCAACAGCATGACGCGCAACAAAATGTCACGCTCGCGCCCCACCGATGAGCGCGTAAGTCATTATAATTTCAGGAAAATGGTGCACCCGACGGGATTCGAACCCATGGCCCTCAGATTAGGAATCTGAGCCAGTCTGTTACCAGACGTCGCATGCTGTAACGCTGTCTCCAAAAAATCGCAGATTTCCGCCATTCCTTCTTACTTGTTGTCGTATGCTGTTAATCCCAATCACGCAACAGCGTATGCCACGCGTATGCCACGCGTATTATGTGGAGCGAATCATACGCCCCCTTGAGCATCAGATTCTCAGGCTGATTGGATCAGTTTTTTGCTATCCGGCGGGGGGGATTCGCAGCACACTCCATTTCCCGCAAGCGTGGACACAAATTCGCCTAGATCAGTTCGCCACATCAATGGTCAAGAAGATACGAGAACTGAAGATGGCCGATGGCCGTTGTGCGCTGTTTGTTGCACGCCATAACGGCATTTCGATGAGTGCCTTCACCTCCAGATTGCGCAAAGGGATGACCATTGATGAGGCCGCCACCACACCTCCGCAAAACAAGCCATCTTCATAACCGCTGAAAATATCAGTCTCATTTCAAGATGCGTTTCGTTGCGGCTCTGATATAACGACGGCATGCAAGACCACCTTCGCTATGCGGCCCTAGCCTCGACCATGTCCGATGATGAACTGGTGGAAGCACACTCCGCGATCGTCGATCCTGAAAATCTCTCCCCAGAGCAACAGGCGATCGTGGACGAATTGGTCCGCCGCAACTTCAACGCGACCAGTGCAGAACGATTACGGCCATAGGGATGCCACTTCCTAAATAGGTGATCGACGCCCAAACCCTATCCGAGATTCTCGCCACGACCATCGGATGCGAAGCCACAACCATCGACGCTACCGACCACGACCTCAATGATCGCAGCGACCTTTCCCCTGCCGATCTGGCCGAACTGGGCCTCAGGCTTCCGCGCAATCCCTGCCCCGCCGGATGGTGGCAAACGACTGTCGATCAGGCAGAGCATCTGGACCAGCCCAGCTTCACTTCATCGTTCAATAAGGTCCGATGGTTCGCGTTGCGCGGCCTTGAGGATCAGGGCAGCCTGACCAACGATTCGGTCGAACTGGATCGCATCGAGAGCGAGCGGGAATACTGGTTGGGAAGGACGGAGGCGGACCACCTTTTCGAGATATTCCGCCTAGAGGCTGATCAGGCCGCGAACGTGGCCAATATTTGCCCAGCGCGCCAACGCCTCAATTCGGCTACGCGTTCGTAAGCTTGTTGCAGTTCGTGGGCCTTTACCAGCTCGTCAATATGAACGAGGGTTTCGAGGTTTGAGACGAGCGCAGCAGTGCCCTGCATATTGATGGTTGCGGCATTGTTCGCCGTGGTGCCGTAGTCGATGTCGACACCGATGATGCAGTTAGCGCCAAGGCTCATCGCTTTTTCAACAAGGATGGAGCGGGCTGCTGCCTCTTCTTTGTTGACCTTGTGGCTCATGCCCGACTTGACGTTGACCGCCCCGGTAAAGTCCGAAAATCCCTGACTGAATTCACTGAAAAATCCGGTTCCGACCGTTACATTCGCGGTGATCATCCCCTTGAACCGAACGTCGATCGATGCCGGAAGCCATGACATTGTGAACATGGGATAATCTACGATCAGCGACTGGATCACTTCAAGCTGCTCAGAAATCCTGCGATCAATTATGCTGTATGCTTCTTGAACCAATCCGGGACCACATTTCTCGCACAAATCGGGATAATTGGCCTCGTGAATAAAATTCACATAGGCGACCGTTTCAGGCGACTTGCGGGAATTTGGAAGTTTGAAGGTGGAACCCGGCGTAATCGCCGCGTTGCAATTCCGGCAAACGTCACTCATCACCGCCCCCCCCTCGATATGCGGACATGCTTAAGATTTTATTATTACGATGAAAATGTTTATTTCGGAATGTCGCGACCATGGCGCGCATAATGATAGAATCGAAGGCCGAACCACGTGATAGCCATCACGGCGCTGATCGCGGTCAAAATGGGCGTGATCGCCCCGGCCCACGAAGCCAGAGACATCAAAATGGGGCCAGCCCCCGCGACGTGATCCACAACCGTCTTCCCATGGCCAAACATCACAGCAGGTCGGCCGCGCTTTGCTCTACACCCACCGGCGCAAGGATCACGTTTCGAAGGTCCGTAGCGGTGTCGGGCGCAACCAGTCCAAACACGGAAGCGACGCCGAGCATGATAGAAATGTTGCGGCGATTGATCAGCGGCCAGACTTGGACAGCAGTCTGAACGAGAGCATGGAGGGTAGCCTTGCCCCATATGATTGGCTTGATGGTCATCCCGTATTTATGCCGATCCGCCCGAAAGTTAGGGCAAGACGAACTGAGTTAGATTGACCGGCGGACCCATCTAGCTAGGCTGATGGCGATCTCGGCGCGCACCCCTAATTCCCCCCGAATTTCGGTGACGCTGGGATCACCTATCCCATGACAAAAGGGTGGGCCGTAATGCCTTCTCAGAAATCGGAATACGCCCGCATGCGCCGCCTCGCAGTGGAGGAAGAAGCGTCTGCCGATGAGGCCCAGCAACGCGGTGATGACATCATGCTGATTGATGCACACAGGCGTCGCGCAGCATATTTCAGGCGGCAGGCCGACTTACTTCGAACCGACGCAGCGGATTAGGTATCAGGTCGACGGGTCCATCAAGGCTGTCACGATTCCATACATCGAAGTGATCGCATCGACAGCCTGATCGCGAAATTCCTCCCAAGGCCGATCATCGCGCGCAATGCCCTTGGCCACTTCTTCGATGATCCGCTCGTCACGACTATCGAGCGCGGTGCGGAGGATGTATTCGGCCACCCTCGCCATCTTGAAGCTGCCGTCCACCTGCACAAGCGTCCCGTGGACGTCGACCGAGTCGTGGCCCAATTGGTGGCGCAGTTCGCGAACCGCTGCATCAACTACCTGCTGGCGAAAATCATCCATGGCTGATCCTCCGATGTTCGCCCGCCATTCAAACGGACCTGCATCGGAGGCGCAAGTCAGTCAGCGTCCCAAGCAGCGATGATCCCAGCCAATCGGCCTCGCTCCTGTTCAAGCTGGATGTTGCTGCCGGTCAGGATCGAAACATGCTGAGCGATGATCTGCGCAGTCACATAGTCCAGTGCATCAGCGGTGTGAGCGTTGGCCGCATCAGCGGTTTCGGCCACCTTGGCCTGCATGGCTTCAATTGCGAGCAGGCTGGTTTCGACGATTTCTCTCTGGGTAAGATTTGGGTTCGAATAATTTGTCATGCATGTATTTAGGCGGGCACGCTTCCGCGCCCGCCCAATTCAGATGAAGGTCCATTTCAGCCGCAGATTGATGAAGCTGAAATTGGTATAGCTGCCGCTGATCGTGCGCGTGTAATAGTCGCCCTGATTGACGATACCGGTATCGGTGCTTCCCTTGAACGCCACGACTTCGACAGTGACATTCCCTGTATAGGTGTCGCTTGCGGGTGCGTCGAAGACGGTAGTCATCGCCGATCCATACGCAAGCGAGCCGTAATTGGTTAGCAGATTACCCGACCACCCGGTGCTTGCGATGATATTGCCGTTCTTCTTCAGCAGGACATTTATGCCGCCGTCGTTCGCATAGTCGGTGTAGAGCGGCTTGCCATTATATGTCGTGGTCGACCGGCCACTGGAATATGTGAAGCCCACCGTCCCTTCGAGCACATAGCTGCCGTTACCCATCGTTTCGCCCAACGTCGACGAATAAAGCGTGCCAGTTGAGTTGCTCGGCGAAATGCTGACCGGCCCAAGACGCTTCACAAAGCGACTCAACGCCAACGCTTCAGGGTTCACAGTGCCAGTGATCAGCGCGTTTCCAGTCACGCGAAGGTCGCCCACGATGTCAACGCCCCCGCCCCCATTAGCATCGGCAACCAAGCGCATTTGCGCGCGACCATCACCCGCGACCGCCTGCACCTGCCAATAGGCGGTCGTCCGCCCTTGGAGATCAGATACTGCACCCATCGTTTGACTGACGTTGGACTCAGCAGCCTGAAGGCGCGTTTCGTGGGAGGCGATAGCCGCGTTGGCGGTCGCGACCGTGTTCTGCGTGGTGGTAATGCTGGCCGACATGTTGGACAAGACCGCCCCTGCCCGCCCCGGCGCATAACGTGCGGGTGTAGGCGCATCAGCGTAGGTTTCGCGAACTTGCGGACGACAGAACCAAGCCCAGCTATCGGTCTGTCCAGACAGGGTCGGGAATTTCCGCAGGATCAGGTTGGCGCGAACTGCATTTGCCGGAGCCTGCGCTTTGTAGCCGTAGTTGGTCCAATCCTGAATCTTGTTGCCGCCCGTGCCCGGCGTAAATTGGCCTGTCGACGGCGCGGCACCAGCGGAACCGTTGCCGTCCACCCATTGAAAATAAACCTGCACGGTGCAGCGGTGTGCTGCTGCCAAACCACTAACGTCATACCATTGGTTCGGCTTGACGTTGATTACCTGCGTCCACTCTGCGTAACCGCTGCTGCCATTGTTGGGCTGGACGATCGAGAGCGTATGTTCACCGGTCAGCACCCATTCTGCGCTAGGCTGCGAGCGCCCATGTGTGGCGACCATTCCGACCGAATTATTGGCCCAACCGCTAGTGTCCGGCACGATTTCGGTATTGACCAGCAGGTTTCCACCGGCGGTGGAATAGGTAGACGCCAATGATGCGCTAGAGGATGCCGCCGCCGCCTGATTGCTGGCCGTCGCCGCTGATCCGGCCGCCGCCGACGCGCTAGATGCCGCATTGCCAGCTTGTATTGATGCGGTGTTCGCCGAGCCGGATGCGGCCGAAGCGCGCTGCGCGGCCAGTGTGGCTTCATAGAGCGCGTTGCTGTAGCTGGTTGACGCCGCTGCCGCCGACGCTGCCGCCGCGACCTCAGATGTGACATCGCGGAAGTCGATCGACTGAACGTAATAGACGCCCTGCGATTCCAGTCGTAGCAGCGGTCGAACCCAAGTGCAGCCTTGATCGATCAGGGTGTTCGCATCAATATCAAGAACGTGTGTGGCGAAATTGGACCAGCCCCACCCGACATTACCGGGTGCGATAGAGACATAGAAGTTAATGTTGTTCCACTGGTTGTTGTCCGGCTTCAAACCAATCGCGAAGAGGCTGGCATTGACTGCCACATCGCCATTCTGCTGGCCGACGAGACACCATTTCACGCTCATTCTGTATTTGTGATCGCGCACCAACGCGACACGGCCTTTCGACGCGATATGCGGGACAAATGTTGGATTGTTGGTGATTTCCATCACCCGGCCGTGGGTCGAATGGTCGAAAGCCCGAACGCGGCTGTCACCACTCCAGTCGGAGGTTCCGTTCGAATAGTCCCAAGTCCAGTTTTTGAGATCGCCAAAAGTGTTCGGCATCAACGCCTGCGCCACGCTGGACGCGGTTACCGAGGCGCTCTGAGCCGCATTGGCTGATTGACTGGCTTCGCTCGCCTTCGTGCTGGCGGTGGAAGCTGAACCGGCCGCAGCACTTGCGCTGCTGCCGCTATTGGCTGCCGATTGTGCTGCCAGACCTGCTTGTTGGCTGGCAGTGTTGGCACTGCCAGCGGCATTTGACGCGCTGGTTGAGGCTTGCGAGGCCGAAGTGGATGCTTCGCCTGCCTTCGTAGCAGCCGTTGTTGCACTGGACTGGGCCGATGAAGCTGACGATCCCGCCGAAGACTGGCTCGCGGATGCCTGCGATGCGCTATTGGCTGCGGCATTCGCCGATCCTGCCGCGCTAGTGCTTTCGGTGATATCCTCGATGCGGATGTATGCATAATCGACAGTGACCGTGGAAGACGCAGCCAAGAGGCGTAGCAAGCAACGAATGCTGGACGCGCCAGCCGCGATCATCGCGTTGGTCGTGGAGGCCGGAACCGTGCCGGATAGTTCAACCCACTGGTTCAGTGCGGTGAAGGTATAAGTCGACTGGACTGTGCCATTTGCAGTCGTGCCGCCGGTGGTCGTGACACCGATCCGATACAACTGAAGCTGGGCAAAAGCAGAACCCGACTGCTGACGGACTTTGGCGGTGATCCGATAAACGCGATCCGCTTGCAACGGCAACATACCGATGTTTCCGACATCGATCTGTCCACTTGCGGTGACGCGCATCGATCGACCGACGTCGGTGTTGTTAACGAACGAGAGGGTCGAATTCGCAGTGATCGAGGCTAGCGCAGAAGGCAAACCTCCAAAGCCCTGCTGCCAGAATTTGCCATCCTGCAGAAAATCCGACGGCATCTGATATGCTGCGCTGAGCGTCGCCGCGACATTGCTCGAATTGGCGGCCGTAGCGCTATTCCCAGCATTGGTTGATGAGGATGCGGCATTAGACGCGCTAGTCGCCGCAGACGATGCGCTACCAGCCGCTTCACTCGCCTTGGTCGACGCGGTGTTGGCCGACTGTGTGGCGCTATTGGCGCTGTTACCTGCTGCGCTTGCCGAGGTACCCGCAGCACTTGCCGAAGTCGCCGCAGCCGATGCGCTTGCCGCAGCGGCATCAGCGTCCGTGATGTCCGATATGGCAATGCTGGTTGCCCGAACGTCGTGGCCGGTCGCGTTATCTGGGCCGTCACTCACGATGAATGCACGAAGACCAACGATATCAGCCGGGACTGTGACGATTCCATCGACGGTAGTCCAACTGGACGATCCCGCGCTTGATCCGGTGACGAAATACCAGAAGTTGGTTCCTGCTGCGTTGACGGCGTTTATGCCGATCCTTCCAAGATACGAGCCATAGGCAAGGACATACCCGGTAATCCGCAGCTTCCGCGCCGTGGTGAAGGGCCATGCAATCAGGTCACCTTCTGCTGAGTTACGATTTGTGGTGCGCAGGACGCGCGACGCGCCATCTGGCGGCGTAATCGTCGTCGTGATGGTGGTTACATTGCCGGACCAAGTTCCGGTTGAACCATCGCTGAAAATCCCTTTTCGGACCAAATTGCCGGTCGCATGGCTGGCCGCAACGATAGCCTGTGCCGCCGCCGCGCTAGCGCTATTGCCAGCAGAGGAAGCGCTGGACTGAGCGTTATTGGCGCTTCCCGCAGCAGCGGTGGCACTTCCACCGGCCGCGTTCGCGCTGTTTGCCGCATTGTTCGCGGATGTCGCGGCAGCATTTTTGGATGCGTTGGCGTTACTCTCGCTCGTAGCCGCCTGACTGGCGCTAGCGCTGGCCTCGCCTGCCTTGGTAGCCGCGCTGGTGGCCTGCGTAGTCGCCGTCGATGCGGACTGATTTGCCTCAGTGGCCTTGGTCGATGCCGTCGAAGCGGACGTCGCTGCCGCCGAAGCGGAATTACCCGCGCTCGTTGCCGATCCTGCCGCCGCCGTCTTTGACGTTTTGGCAGCATTTTCCGATCCCTTGGCATTACTCTCACTGGTCGCGGCGTTGGTCGCAGAAGTGCTTGCCTCCCCAGCCTTTGTCGAAGCATTGGTCGCGCTGGTCTGCGCCGCCGTGGCCGACGTGCCCGCTGCGCCTGCCGACGTTGCCGCAGCCGATGCGCTTGTGGCTGCCGCCGTGGCCGATTTTGACGGAGCCAGACCATCTGGCCCCACGACCCGGATCGAATGGATTAGGAACGAGCCGCCAGACGCGGAATCAAGATCGAACCGAAGCGCCGAAATGGTGCTGCCGAGCCAGTCAGCCGAACCGATTGCGGAAGTCAGATCGAACGTCAGTTGCGTGCGCTGATTGAGCGGCGGGTTGACGACCGCCATCGGCGAACACCTATATCCAGCCGCGTAACTATGGCCTGCGCTGGCCCAGAACATCATTAGATCAGCGGCATTGCTTGTGGAGGCCGCTGTGCGCGTCAAATCCACTATGACGCGCGTGTAGCGTGATCCCGCGATAGAAAGGCCGGTGCGGATCAACTGGGGATCGCCACCAGTCTGCGCATATAGCAGCCCATTTGACTGACCGGTCAGCGAGCCACCATTGGCTGTGAAGCCATTGACCGCGTTGTTCGCAAAGTCCCATGCGTGGGCGACATCGAGATAGGATGCATTTTCAGCGCCAGCCTGTGCTGTAACTGCCGAACCGAATGCGGCTGACGCCGAGTTGCCCGCTTCGGTCGCCTTCGTCGCTGCCGTCGTCGCGCTACCTGCGGCACCCGTAGCGGAATTACTCGCGTTGGACGCAAAGGTCTGCGCATTGTTTCGAGCGCTTTCCGCCGCGCCTTGGGCCGCCACCGCCGCATTTTTGGCACTGGTTGAATTTGCAAATGCAGTCTCTGCGTCGGCCTTTGCTGTCTGCGCGGCGGTCTTTGCTGCATTGCTATCGCTCAATGCGGTTCCCGCATTGGCCGCTGCCGTCTGGGCTTGATTGCGTGCCGTTTCCGCCGCAGTCTTGGCCGCTGCCGCAGCGCCATTTGCCGTTTCCGCCTGCTGCTTTGCTGTTGCCGCGTTCGAAGCCGCACTGGCAGCGTTGACCTCATGCTGGGCCGCTGCATCAGCGCTGGCCGCCGCCGATGCGGTCGAACCATATGTGTCGACAAGCTCGTCGATCAGTCCTTCGGCCGCAACGACTGCTGCGGATATGTCGCGAGTGCGGATGATCTGGCCATCGCTTCCCGTAATGGCATCGACCACGGCTTCGGCGGGCTGACTGCCAACGTAGGTGCCGTCCGGCGCGCCAACGGTCGCCCCATCTTCAGGCTTCCCATCGCCAACGATGACACCGGAATTCCAGTCAATTGACTGGTCACCTGCCGTGCCGCTCAGCAGCAGCCGATCACTCGTGACACCCAGCACCGTCCGATAGCTGACCGCAACATCATAGGCGGTATTGCGGGTGACAGCCGTGATTTCGATCTGGCGCGTATGCTTGGCGAAGGAACCCCAGTTGATCCATTCGGCCGAGCCAGTAGGCCGATACTCAACGAGAATTGCAGCCGTATTGGGATCATCATTCTCGCCACTGACGACCAGCGCCGGGATGATGACACCATCATCCGCCGTGATCGTGGTCGAGGTAACGGACCACGCATTGGAGTTCGGTGCGCCCGGCTCAGCAGGATTGTAACCGTCGAGAGATGGGGACGGCGGTGCGACCTGCGTCTGTCCCAGAGCGAACGGATGCTTGGCGTCAGTTTCGCTCTTGAGACCCAGCACGACCGACCAATCGGCCGGATTGAATTCGCGCGACACAACCAGACACTTCTGACCGTTGGCGTTGATCTCAGGGAGATTGACCGTGATGGCTTCGCCGACCTTGGCGTTGAGCATACGGATACCAGCCGTGACCCGCATTGTGAGGAATTCGCGGCCGTTGCACAGTTCGTAAACCGCAAGCTGGTGCGCCTGCTTTGCCTGCTGAACCAGCGGATATTCGACCTCTATGGTCTTGGTTTCGCCGCCATCTTCCTCGACATAGACGCTGGAAGAGACCGCCTGACCGGCGATGACTTCCCAAAGCTGGCTCTCCTCGCGATAGCTGGGAACCACGGTGTTGGAACGATCGCGCCATGACGTGCTGTTCTGGACCTCAACTTCGCCAATGACGTCGGCCGATGTCAGCGTGAGGGTGGAAACCTTTGGCGCATTGACCATGCAACTGATCTGCGCACCACGCGCGATCGGGACGCCGCCGCCGCTTTCCAGCAGCGTGCCCAGCACGGCCATTTTGTCATCTGAGGAGACGACAACGCCACCGACCTTCCAGCCATTGGCATCAGCAATGTTGGCCCCGGCCACGAAGGCCGAAACATCGACCTCCTCCCACTTTGCGCCGATGCCATAAACCTTGTTGCCGTTATATTGGCGGCCAAGCGTCCAATCGAGCGCGCACAGATATGGGTTCTCGCTAAACTCCCATGTCTGATGGTTGGCGCGGCGATGTGCCCCCGATCCACCGAGGAAAGTGCTGTCTTTGCGCGGGTCGTAGACCTTAATGCCGCTGACAACCCAAAGGCCCTTTGGCATCCCCTGCGGAAATTGGTCGCTGTCGAATTCGAGCAA
>Ga0172367_10004531_pt1 | contig 17259 bp, 15 predicted proteins | sample Lak10m_FD_114542 | JGI IMG/M metagenome (GOLD analysis project Ga0172367, IMG submission 114542) | Freshwater microbial communities from Kabuno Bay, South-Kivu, Congo - kab_022012_10m | ecosystem: Environmental > Aquatic > Freshwater > Lake | place: Democratic Republic of the Congo: South-Kivu...
GCACTCAATATGCTCAAAAAGGAAACCTCCAAAAAGCGCGGCATCAAAGGCAAACAACTCAATGCCAGCTGGGATCATGCCTACTTACTCAAATTGTTGGGAATTTAGATGCGTCTGCCCTGCGAAATTGGGACGTTGCGGAGGGCTCGACAAAGAATTTCACTTGCCATGGGTGAGGGTCGGTTTCAGGTTGGGGTGGTTGATCCAATTTAATCCATGAACAATGACTCATCTTTTGTTGGGACGAGACCTTGGTTGCCTGCGGGCATAGGGTTTATCGTCGCTGTAGGTTCGGCAGCATTCTCTTTGGTGGCGGCTGACTATCCCGCCAAGGTTTTGAGCGACTCGCCGGTCGCATATTATCGTTTCGGCGATGCGCCGAAGTCGACGGACTTCGTGAACCTCGGGTCGGCGGGGTCGGCTGCGAACGCGACAAACTTCAATGTGCGGACGGTTGGCGGGGCACTGGCGGGCAGTCGGGATGCAGCGGGCTATTTTAACGGCAGCGGTGGTCGGGCGATCATTCCGTTTCATCCTGCGGTGAACCCGCCGGCGACTGAGTCGTTCACGATTGAGTCCTGGATTAACACCAGCGTTGAGGTGACGGATTCTCCGGGACCGGCACCCTTGATGAATCGTTATTCCTATAGCGGGGTGAACCGGCAAGGTTGGGTTTTCTTCCAACGTTCGCCCACGACCGGATGGAATTTTCGAACCTACAAAGGGGAGGGAAGTTCGACCGGTATTAACATTACGGGGCAGTCGGCAAACCCGGATGCGGGCAAGGCGGGGACCTGGAGCCATGTGGCGGCGGTTTGGGACGCGACAACGAGCACCGCGCGGTTGTATGTCAACGGCGAAAAGGTGGCGGAGGGAGAGGGCGCGTATGTGGCGAACACCAACGACCATCCGGAGTCGGAGGCGGTGCGTGGTGCGGCGGGGCTGAGCATTGGGTCGTATAACAACACGGAGCCGGGCAGCAATCCGTTTCACGGCAAGGTGGACGAGGTCGCTTTGTATGCGAAGGCCCTGACGGACGCGCAGTTACTGGCTCATTACCAGAACGGCATCAACCCGGCTCGTGCGGTTGCTTACGAGGACTTGATCAAGTCGCATCAGCCCAATGTTTACCTACGCTTTTCGGGCATTGCATCGGAGTTAGATGTGGCGGTGAACCTGGGCACTGCGGGTGCGGCTGGCGACGGCATTAGCACTGCGGGAGTGATTCATCCTGTGGCGGGAGCGGTGGTAGGTGAGACGGACGGTGCTTATGGCTTCCGGCCCAAAGCGGGTGGGGGCGGGATGACCACGATCGTGCCTTGGACTGCGGCGTTGAATCCTCCGGCAGAGAACTCGTTCTCGGTAGAATCCTGGTTTTACGTGGCACAAGAAGTGACCGACAGCCCTGGACCTGCGCCGATCATGAATCGTTATTCGTATTCGGGTGTGGACCGCCAAGGCTGGGTGTATTTTCAACGTTCGCCGACCACGGGTTGGAACTTCCGGATGTATAAGGGTACGGGAAGCTCAACTGGGGTGGATATCACAGGCCAGTCCACCTTGCCAAATGCCGGCACGGCGGGCACCTGGAACCATGTTGTGACGGTGTGGGATGGTCCGGGGTCGAAAGCCACGATGTATGTGAATGGCGAACAAGTGGCGGAAGGCACGGGGACGTATGTGGCGAACACGGACGACCACGATCCGGCGGTAGCGGTGCGAGGTCCGGCTGGATTTGGGATTGGTTCGTATAACAACTCAGGTCCGGGTGAGAACCAGTATAACGGCCGTGTGGATGAGGTCGCATTTTATGATTACATGCTGACCCCGGAGCAGATCACGGCTCATTACAAGAACGCGATGGATCCGAAGCGCACGTTGCCATATGAGGCGGTGGTGCTGGCTGATAAACCGGTGGAGTTTTTGCGTTTTGACGAGACGGCCTTCAATCCAGCGGCCAACAGTGCGAGCAGCGGGATCGCTGCGGACGGCGCGCGCGCGTATGGATCCAACGCGGTCGCGGGGCCTGGATTGGCTGGGTTCGAGAGTGGGAACCAAGCCGTGCAGTTGGATGGTGTGAACACCTTTGTGAGCTTGGGCAATCCCGTGGGGCCTGTGCTGGACAAGCAGGTGACTGTGGAAGCCTGGATCAAGCCCGATGCCACGCAAGCGGCTGTGGCGAACGTGGTGGCCCGTGTGCCGAGTCTCAGCGACGAGGACGATATCGCGTTGGTGTTGACCGAAGGTGGGAACTACAACTTCGGTACCTCTGAGGCAGGGGTTCGCCGTGGAGCTAGTGCGGCGATTCCTCCCACAGATTTGGGCGGTGCAAACTGGGTGTTCCTCGCGGGAACTTACGACGGATCCAAGTGGAACCTGTATCGAAACGGGGTCCTCGTGAACAGCGCAGCGGATGCGGCTGGCCTGCCGGTCTCAGCCGCTTCGGACTGGGCGATTGGTGCGTCGGGGGATGGTATCGGTGACGTCTTCGCAGGCGGCATCGACGAGGTGGCCATTTACAACAAGGCTCTCAGCGAGGCTCAGATCAAGGCGCACTATGACGCCGCGACGGCCGCCGCCCCGGTGGAGACAAAGATCACGGCAAGCCGGGTGGCGGGCAAAGTCACGATCACGTGGTCCGGCGGGACCTTGCAGTCCTCGGCCGTCGTGAACGGGCCTTACACCGATGTGGCTGGCGCGACCTCACCGTTGAATCCGTCGGGTACTGACGCGGCACGGTTTTACCGCGTGAAGCGATAGTTCCGAACAAGGGTCTTCTAATTCCAAACGGCGATCGAACGTGTGTTCGATCGCCGTTTTTGTTTTGCAGGATGAGGTTTGATGGCTGAAAGCCGGGGACACCCTAGCGGGGGACGTCCCGGCGGGACTTCCCTACCTGGGCTGGGCGGAGTGGGCGATGAGTCGATCGATCAGGTTGTCGACCGTGATGCCTTCGGCTTCTGCGCGGTAGTTCATCAGAATGCGATGCCGGAGCACGGGCTTGGCGAGGGCGAGAACGTCCTCCCAGAGCACATGCGTGCGGTCGTTGAGTAGTGCGCGCACCTTGGCACCGAGGATCAGGTTTTGGGCGGCTCGCGTGCCTGCGCCCCAGTTCAACCAATCTGCCACGAAGGGTGCGCTGGTGGCTTGGCCGGGTCGGCTTGAAGCGACGAGGCGCACGGTTTTCTGGACGACCTCGTCGGAGACAGGGACATCGCGCACAAGGCTTTGGAAGCCGAGCACATCTTCGCCGGTAAAGAGCGGAAGGATTCCCTGTGGGGGGCGTGAGGTAGTTTGTTTGACGACCAGGACTTCATCGGCCTCGGGGAGGTAATCGATGATGACGTTGAACATGAAACGATCGAGCTGCGCCTCGGGCAGGGGATAGGTGCCTTCCATTTCGACGGGGTTTTGAGTGGCCAGCACGAAGAACGGGTTTGGAAGCGCGTGGCGAGCTCCCCCTGCGGTCACTTGATGCTCCTGCATGGCCTCGAGCAACGCGGCTTGAGTTTTGGGAGGGGTGCGGTTGATTTCGTCGGCCAGAACCATGTTGGCAAAGATCGGCCCCGGGACAAACTGCAACGCGCGGCCGGAGGCTCCTTCGGCAAGGATTTCAGTGCCGGTGATGTCGGCAGGCATGAGATCGGGAGTGAACTGGACGCGTTGGAATTTGAGGTGGAAAATGTGCGCGATGGACTTGACGAGCAACGTTTTCGCTAGGCCGGGTGCGCCTGTGATCAGGCAGTGGCCACCGGCGAAGAGAGAAATCAGGATCTGCTCGATCACCTCGCGTTGACCGACGATGACCTTGGACAGTTCGTTGTGAATCGATTGGCGTGCTTGAATGATTTTCTCGACAGCGCGCGACTGGGATTCGGTGATGGGGCTGGATGGGGTTTGTATCGGGTCCAATTGGCGGCCTTTCTAATGGGTCATTGCGTAGAAAATGATGTTGATCCCCATGGGATAACCCTTTTTCTCGGAGTACTCACGAAAATACCACTCACTTTCGCCTTCGCGTTCCCATCCATCCCCGAGGTCGGTGTTGTGACACATCATGACCATCACCCGCTTTTGGTCGTCGAGGATCGCGCGGTAGTGGACTTGCGAAGCGTCCCGTCGTTCGTAGGACTCATTCGGTCGGCCACGGTTTCTGGCGGCGTGGTGGATGCTTGGGAGTTGGGGTTTTTCTTTAAGATCGAAAACCATGTGGAAAATCTCGTGGTCGAGGGGGAGTTCAACGGGTTCACGATCGGGGAACACCCGTTTGAGTTCCGCAGCTGCGTTCTCCCACTCGGCCTCGCCCCAAAAGTCGTCCATCATCAGAAAACCGCCATTGAGCAAGTAGCGCCTGAGGGGGTCGAGTTCGGAATCGAGGAACTGCAGGCCGCCGGGTTCGACGATGTAGATGAAGGGGAAATGGCGGAGGGATTCGGAGGTCAGGTTCACGATCTGGCCTTCGGGGTGGCATCGCAGCGAGGTCATCTGCTGGAGTCGATACACGAGGTTCAACTCGGCATCGGGCCAGTCGGTTTCGTAATTGCCTCGGCCGTAGCCTTCATAGAGTCGTGGAGACTCATATCGAACCCGAGCGAAGGTGAACACGTCGGACTCGAAACCTTTGGGCAAAGCCCACTGCGGCTCGGCGGGGAGTTGAGGACGATTCCGGAACCATTGGGCGTGGTCTACGAATTGAAGGAGGATGACCAGGGCACAGGTGAGGCTGCGTTGTCGAGCGGAAGGCTTTCGACGCCACGGTTTCCTGGATAGGCCCTCCGGCGTCATGGGGTTGGTTTTTGGGTTGGCTCAACGATGGCGCGGAGCAAGCGGTGGGCTTCGATATAACGTGGGGCTTCTTCGAGTGCGAGCAGGACATGCCGCCGCGCCGAAGGGTCCTGCTGCCCGTGGAGCAAGCGAGCGAGGTTGTAGTGAGTTTCGGCGGGTTGAGGGGGATCGAGAAGGAGCGCGGTTCGCAGGGCTTCGATGGCACCCTTGGCATCGCCCAGTGCCTCATTGGCTTTGGCGAGCACGAGGTAGGGGGTGGCGGTTAAGGGATCGATCGCGAGGTGGATCTGAGCGAGTCGGCGGGCGGCGTCCCACTCCTTTGAGGCAGCGGCCATGTCGAGCAGGCGGCGAACGGGGTCGAGCGGGGCGGATTCCATGCTGACCACCCGTTCGAGAACACGACGTTCGTCTTTCGACTCGTTGAGGGCGCGATAGGTTCGAGCGAGGAGGATCCGAGGGTCGGTGCCGCCCGTGGGGCCGTCGTAGAGGGCGACGAGCTTTTCGAGCGCCGCCTTGGCCTCGGTCCATTTTTTGTCGGTGACCAATTTTTGAGCCTTATCGAGCAACACGTAGAAGTTGCGGGGGTGCAGGGTTTCCCAGGTTTGCCGGTCTTGCCCCAGGTTGGTGAAGCCGGTTTCGGGCCGCGCGGTGTCGACGTCGGGAGCAAGTTTATCCGCGAGTTGTTTGGCGTGTTTCTCAAAATCCTTCTCGAGCGATTTGAGGTCCCCAAAGTGGGCTTCGAGACTGGGGTTAATCTCTTTACCATCGCCGAGGTCGATGAGCACTTGTTTCAGCTTTTCGAAGCCGCCACGCTGGACCAGGAACTCGATCACCATCCCGGCTTGGAAGTAGGCGAACTGAAGAAATTCGTCGCTTTCGGGGGTGAGGAAGGAGGAACTCATCTTGCCGATGGGAGCCAGTTTACCGTTTTGGATGAACTCGCGGAACTTGAGATCCATGGCGTGGCCCCAGGTTGGGTTTTCCTGGCGTTCTTCATAGACCGAGATTCCTTCGCTGAGCCAACGTGGCATTTTGTTCTTGGTGATGGTGAGGGTGATCACGTGGCAGAACTCATGCCAGAGCACGGCTTCCCAGTTGGCGGGGTTTGCGGTGGTAGTGGCGGGGCTGTTGGCGGTGACGACGCGCCCGAAGCAGACCCCGAGGAAGCCGGGGTTGTCGGGCATGCCGAAGGTTCGTACGGCGAAATCTTTGGAGTCGTTGAAGATCTCGACATAGGTGGGGTCTTCGAGAGTCGCGCCGTATTTTGAGACCAGATTGGTTCGTGCCCGGTTGAGCAGCGCCATGACGCGATCGCCATAGATGGCGGCTTCACTGGAGACCATGCGAACCTGGAAATGTGCATTCGTGAGGATCGTGAACTTGGAAAGAGCGTCCCGCAGTGTGGTGAGGTTGTAAGCGGTGACTAGGTAGCCATCCCGTTTGTGCACCTGTTCCGCGAGCTCCCAGCCCTCCGCATCTTGGCCCAGTCGAAGGAGATCCTGAGCGAGTTGAAGCTGGGCGGGCGCATAGTCGGGATCGAACTCCAGGGCAACTCGCTGATGAGCGGCACCTTCTTTGAAGCGATACTTCTGAGATAGTTTCAGGCCGATTAGGAAATCCACACGCGGGTTTTTCTTCCACTGAACGAGTGCCTTGTCGCGTGCGGCGGTTTCCTCCTCTGTTTTGTGGGTGAGATGAGCGAGGACGGAGCGGTAGGCCCAGGCGTCTGGTTGGTTGGGGTTCACGGCCAGCACGCGCGACAGATAACGTTCCGCCTCGGCGTATTGTTCCGCGTCGATGGAGTGGTCGGCGATCAGCAACAGGCTGGGAACATGGTTCGGGTTGACCGCGAGGGCAGCGGTGAGTGCTTCAGCCATTTTGGAACGTCCTCCGGAGCTCAGAGCGCGGGCGAGGCCGTATTGGAGATCAGGGTCCTTGGGGGATTTACCTAATCCTTCGCGAAACCATTCCGCAGCGAGGGCGAAGTCGGACTTCTCCAGGGCCAACATTCCTGCTGCGATATAGGTCTCGCGGTATTCTGGGGTCTTGCGTTTGGCTTGGCTAAAGAAGTTTTCCAGGATGAGGCGCGGTTCGATGCCCATGTGGATAGCGGCTTGGCCGATGGCGACAAGATTCGTGGCGCTGTCGCGTGATCGGGGTCCCGCCATCGACCCCAGATCCTGGAGCAACCCTTTGGCGAGATCGACATCGCCGAGTGCTTGGGCGAGTTCGTGACCCGCAATCCGAATACGCAGTCCGTAGGTGGAGAAGTCGTCCACAGCGGCCTCGAGCGCCTTGCGGGCCTCGGTGAGCTTTCCGGTTGCCAGGTTGGCGCGGATGAGGATCAACCGCCAGTCTTCGACGCGGCGATTCGCCTTTCTGCCCTCCTCCGCCAGTTTGAGTGCTTCGTCGTATCGACCCTCGGTGTAGGCCTTCCAACAGTCCGCCCATTCGGCGCTCCGCGCGACGGGCGTGATCAGGCTCAGCGCGAGCGCGAGGCAGAGGGACCAAAGCGAGCGGTTGGAGGAATGGGGGTGTGCGCGAGGCATGTGGAAAACGTCCTGCCTTCGTATCTCATGTATCGCGGCTTGGCAAGCCAGGGAACGACAGGAAAGACGGTAAGATCGCCGGTTCGGAGAGGGTCAGCGAATAGGCGACAAGGTCTGGCGGTAGCAGGCTCGTCCGGGTAGGGACGCCCCGCTGGGGCGTCCCCGTCCGGCCACCGCCGGACGGCTCGGAGCTTCGTGTCATGGAGCGCGCTGCCTTTGGGGGAGCCTAGGAGACTCAGAGCCCCAAGCGTCCGGCTGGCGCCGGACGCGGACGTCGCATCGCAACGTCCCTACCTCGCGATGCGGCAAGCTTAGGAAAGGTCGGGCACCGCGAGTAAGGGACATCGCGCACCTCGTAGCACGCGTTCGGTGTTACTTCCCCGAATGGCATCCAGAAATCCGTCGTGACCGTGCGTCGCCATGACGATCAAGTCTGCATCGCGATCCTCGCTGATCCGCAGGATGTGATCAACCACGTCGCCCTGCCAGCTGTCTTGTTCGCTGGTCCACGCGGCGTGCTTGGGAATGGTGACGTTTGGAAAATCAGCCTCGACTCCCACATGGACCAAGCTGATGTGGGTTTGCTCGATCTTGAGCGTCAGAAGGAGTCTCACGAGGCCGTCGATCGCCACTTGCGGATTCGGGATGCGGTCCACGGGCACCACCACGTTCCGAAGGTGGATCTCACCGTTTTGCGTGGAAATGAAACCTTGGACGCGTCGGGGCACAAAGAGCGTCATCACCCCGGCCTGACGTGCGATGGGTTCTGCGACGGACTTGTGAAACCATCGCACCGCGCCTTGACGTTGATGTGTTGCGAGCACCGCGAGGTCGGGGGAGTTCTCCTCAATGAACTCCAGGATGGTCGGCACCGGGTCCTCGGCTTTGCGTCGGATCTTGCGGAGGTGGAGTCCGGTTTCAATGACCGCATCGTGCGAACTGCCCGGTGGGATCACTCGCCATGCCTCCAGCCAGGGGCGCACATGGGGGAAGTCCTCCCAGTGCACTTCCTCATCGGGTTGGCCGACATGCAGGAGGTGGAGTTTTGATTTGGCGGTGAGCGCGATTTTGAGTGCGTGGGCGAAGGCTCCTGCGTCGCCACGAGAAAAGTCCGTGGGATGAAAGATATGCTCAATCGGTTCGACGGGGAGATCGATCATGGTTTCAGGATCGGCGGTTTGCCCCGATTTCGCCATCCTGGATTTGTTCTCAAGACCGCATGTTTTGTCCACCGAGGAGCGACATGACGTTGCAGGTTGCACGTCCGGAGGATGCTTTCCTATTCGAGGTCGGCGTGGGTTTGCCGTGACGCGAGCGGGATCGGCGCTGGGAATTGCATGTTGGGGCGCTGGGAATTGCATCGACATTGGAGGGAGCCTGATTTAACTGAAATCCATTCGGGATTGCCTATGTCAAACCATCCAGCGGACCCAGTCGACAGTGGATCAAACCAGACGCCTCCAGGCCGAACCTCCTCGCTCGCCAAGCTGATGTCGATTGCGATTGGAGTTGTCGCGATCGGAGCGGGTGTTTACGTGCTGAACCAGCGCGAGGGTGGGGAGGAGTCTGCGGCTGTGGCGACCGTATCGTTACCCGACTTTAAGGAGACGAAAGCGAAGGCCGAGTCAGGCGATGTTCAGGCGATGAACGTCTTGGGAGAGATTTACGCCGAGGGCAAGCAGGTGAAGCGCGACTACAAAGAGGCTGTGGTTTGGTATCGGAAGGCGGCCGACCAGGGAGTGGCGCGTGCTCAATACCATCTCGCCGCCCTCTATGAGATCGGGCAGGGTTTGCCTCACGACGAAGCGGAGGCGGCCCGATGGTATCGCAAAGCGGCGGAGCAAGGATTGGCGGATGCCCAGTATAACCTGGCAGGGATGTTGGGGATGGGGCGAGGCGGAACCTACAATCCCAAAGAAGCCTTGCAGTGGTACGAGAAAGCGGCGGCTCAGGGGGACGCCCTGGCTCGCTACAATCTGGCGGAGCGCTATGAACGCGGACGCGACGTCGAGCAGGATTTGGTCGAGGCTTATAAATGGCACAGCCTCGCTGCCGACCGAGGGTTGCAGGACGGCAAGGTCGGCGTGGACGCCCTAAAAAAACGCCTCACCCCCGAGCAGGTAGGTGAGGCGAAGCAGCGTGTCGAACGTTACAACCAACAGTTGGGTGCTAAGCCCTGACAACTCACAAGCGTTTTAACGCGAAGCCGCAAAGGGCCAGAGGCGCAGAGGAATTGGATCTATACCATGGAGTATCGGGGTCACTGGTTGGTGTGTCGAGCTATCCTCCAGCGGCTGGAGATTTCCTTGCCCGGCTTTGCTCCTTTGCTCCTCTCCGTCTCCACGTTGAATTCCTACCGCAGAGTTGCGGCTAAGAAGCGCGGTAGCCCGTGAGGTTACTTGGTGGCGCGCCGCATTTCGAGCGCCTTAGCGGCGTCCATGTTTCCGCTGGCGGCCTGTTCTGAGAGGGCTTTGTGAGCAGCCATCATGGAGCGGGTTGCGAAATCACGCTGTTCACCCGTGAGATCAGAACGTCCCGAGAGCGCCTCCAGGATCATGATCGCCTTGCTGTAGTTTTTCGACTGCAACGCCATCGTCGCGTCATCAACCATCTGTTTGATGGCTTCGGTTCCAGCCGCTTTCTTGTCCGTTTCCTTAAACGCTTCTTTGAGCGCCGTCGGTGCGGCCTCGACCGCTACTGGCGCTGGGGGGTCAGCGGGTTTATCGCTACAACCGGACGCCGCGAGCAGCAGGCTCAACGGGATGATGGACCAGTGTTTCAAATGAATCATACGGGAGACAGGAGTTTGTTTCGGCAGAGGGCGCTGTGATGAGGATGCGGGTTAGGGCCTCTCGATAGGATCATCACCGGTGTACCAGCGGTAGTCGACGCCCTTGTAATCCTTGAACTTGATGCCGGACACGTGGCCTCCGACCCAGAGTGTGTTGCAGACTTTGCTGTGGCGCCACCATTCCCATTCAAACCGATAGCCTTGATAGAGCGAGACCCCGAGGCCTCCTTTGCCGGGAGGCGTTCCGATCCATTGGGTGAGTACTTGGGAATTGCCGGGGAAGAGACCGATGCTATCCGAGTCGCCTTCCATCTTTTGCTCGGCCGCATCCTGGCAGAAGATTGTGCTTTGGGGATTTTGGTAGCTGGAGACCTTCTTGATGCCACCCTTGCCATTGTAGGGTGTGATCAAGTATTGGCACATCCCGTAAGTGGAATTCTTCCAGAAACTCTTGGGGTAATACCGGTTATCGTCATGCCATTCGTCCACCGTCTTGGCGCTCGGACAGGCGAACACTTCCTTTGCACCGCCGAAATAACTCCAGTAACCGATGGCCCAATAGGCCAAGCTGTGGTTGGCTGGCAGGATGTCCGTCGTCTTGGGGTTCAGTGTCCACTGACCATCATTTGGAATGCTGCCACCGAGATTGAAATAGTATTCGTTATTGTCATCGGCATACATGGTGGAGGCGACTCCGACCTGTTTCAAGTTGCTGAGACATTTGGCGCGTTTGCCTTGTTCCTTCGCTTTGGACAGCGCCGGAAGCAGCATGCCTGCGAGGATCGCGATGATCGCGATTACCACGAGGAGTTCGATCAGCGTGAACGCTCCCGCGAGGCGGGGGCGCATCGGTGCGTCGGTTCGGTCAGTTCTGGGGAGGTTCATAAGATTATTCGTGATCTTTCTTTGCACACCACAACGTGATCTTGGGCCACAGCCGTGTCACGATTGAGTCGGATCTGTGACATCTGCACGTCGCCGATGTGCGGACACATCGATCGAATCGGGGTCCGGTGTATGCTGAAGGGGGCACAACCAAGGTCACCAAGCTGGCGAGGATTATTGGCAGCCCACGATCCAAAGTCAACCTGTGCCCTGAAAAAACCATGAGCCGGGAGCAGGGGCATCGAGTAATCGAGCGACGAATGTTCTCTACCTGCGGCGATACCACGATTGGTCTTCAGCCTTCGTGGCCGAGATCCAGTTCGGTGTCTGAACCCAATTCAGCCCTTGATTCCTCCAGGACCCCAACAAACCTTCTTGTCTCGGAGGATCGATTGGCTATCGTGGTCGAGTTCGCTTCGGTGCCTCCGTAGCTCAAATGGATAGAGCAGCGGTTTCCTAAACCGTTGATCCCAGTTCAATTCTGGGCGGGGGTACCATTCCGTGCCGTTTTCCCGGTTCTCGACGATTCAACCGAGTTGGTCCACAGACTTTCACAGATTCACGCAAATGTTGTGGGCAGTGGCTTGCGGAGGGCTCATGGAAACCAGCTGCGAAAATGGGCCGGAAATCTGTGGACGAAAGCACTTGGGTCGGAGGCTTGATTCCTGGGAGGTGTTCTGCAAATGGACGCGGGTTCACGCGGATGCGGGGAGGGCCTTCCCGGCATCTGTTGGGCGCACTTCGATACGCGGTCGGACGCCCTTGGTGTCATGTGTCCGCATCGAAGGGCTCTCCTCAAACACCGACCCCGGCGGCCGATTATGTTTTCATCGACAAACCCGCACCGCTGAAGTCAAAAAGCATACGTTAGCCCTTCTGGAACGGCAGCATTAAAACCCTGCTCCTCCGGGGGGGGCGATAGTCAGGAGCGCTCCTTCCTCAAGTGCCACGCGATGCATCCTCATGGCCGTGGTGACGGTTTGGGCCTAGCACCGGGGCGCACATCCTCTGCCCGAAGTTGAACCACGCTCGGGCCTACTGCCCCCGTGGCTGCCAACAATGCCCCAAAATCAAGATCGTTCGTGAAGTAATTGCGCCATTGCCTTTCACTCCATGGAAATAGAATCAACCCCTCCGCGCCTCCGGCCTTTTGCGCCTTCGCCTTAAAACTCTTCTGAATTGTTACGGCTTAGTCCCCGACCCAGTACAAGCAAAGGGTCTTGGACTCCAGATCGTAAAACAGTCGGTAGGCGGGAAGCGTTTCGCGCGCCAGCAGCCATCCGCGCTGGATCGTGTGCGGCCGGTACCATGACGGCCATCCGCGCGCAGGGATGACCAGGAACTGCTGGGCGCGCCAGGCGGGGTCGGACCGATCGCCGCGAGCCAGGAGGTCCTCGTCCAGCCTCAGGCTTTCAGCGGGGCTCGCGATCCATATATCGTTCGTCCTCAGCCGGGCTCTAAAGTCGTCCAAGTGGCCGGGCTGACTAGAGCGCGGCGGCGGGATGATTCGCTTCATGCCGTTGGTCGATCCGCACTGAAGAAAATAATCCAGAGCCTCCTGCTCTGAAACTCGGAAACTCACATACACATTGCGCGAGCCAACAGCCTCGATGCGCGTGGCGGCTTTGGGGATCGGGGGCAGTCGGCATTGGCGCAATATCCAATCGGCATAGATCCGTCTCGCGCCGGCCGGTGCCCAACCCGGCAGGGGAGGATTTGTGACCAGCAGCTGGAGCAACATCAGGACCGCCAAGGCGAGGTTCGCCAGCAGGCCGACCTTCGCAAGAACCACGGATTCTCTGCGCCTAAGCGACAGAATCGACGACCCCAAGCCCAACACGCAGGTCACCCCCCAGGTGAACAAGCCCGCAAGAGCAAGCAGTAGAGACATCGCCGCGAGAAGACTCGGGGCTATTTGCTTAGATGACATACTTGTGCCACTGGAGAGAATCCACGCTGCTTCAGGTTCGTCCACTTGAAAGTACGCTTCCTTGCAGCGCGGCTGAAACCGTCCTTCAAACACCGCAAAATCCTATCCCTGCGTTGCTACCTCTCGGTCTGAAGGAATGTCCCCAGAAACGAGCAACCAGAAATAGGGGGATCTTGCTGAGGACCCGCGTCTTGGAGTTCTCGACGAAGCCGCTCGCCGTGCGCTGGCCTCGTGCCTCCGCTCCCTTAATGCGGCAGAAGAGAACACCCCCGGGCTGCGGTTTGGCGGCGGGCTGAGCAATCGGCGTAAGGAGGTCAGATCCAAGCACGGGGAGGAGCTGCCGAATGCGGGCAAGAAAGACCTCCATGTCCTCGCGGTCCGATTCCGGAAGCCGAGCACCGCCCGCCTGATTCTGTTCGAGCGTGAAGCGGCTGACCGTGGTTGCCTCCAGAAGAAGGCGGCTCTCAAGATACCTGACATGAGCTTTGGTCAGGTTCTCGTCCTTGCTGACGAAAACAATGGCAGAAACCCAAAACTCCTTGGCTTTGTGTTGCTTGAGGCGGTCGCGGATGATCTCGGCCTCAGGGTTCGACTACTCGAAGATGTTCATCACGGAGGACGCGCTGTGCGACGGCACGAAGTGGCATGTTCGAACGTTGCCGACCGATCCTGCATTGGATCCGTACTTTCCGATTGGCCGAGCGACTCTGAGTCTCTGGGCCAAGGACGGAGAACTCCATGTCGGGATGAAGACTCTGACACCGAACTTGAAGCGTTACGAAACGCAGGTTGATCGGGGGAGATGGAAGCCTGCCGATGATGGATTTGTATGGTCGTTGCACCCCGGCCTGAATCGGCTCGAAGCGAGAACCGTGAACCAATTTGGAGTGACGGGGCCGGTCTCGAAGACGGAGGTCGCGGTAGCGGATTGATTTCGAGCACCGGAGCATGCGCCAGCACTAAGCCCACGAAGTGCGGCAGCACCAAGAACGAGATGGAGACCACCGTCGGGTAAAAGTCCACCGCTTTCCGAGGACGGCAATCACGAATCTTGGGCTGATCTTCAGCTTCGTTTTGGCGGTTCAGCCAACACGAGATGTTTGTCGCGTCTTCGTGTCGTGGGCGCTGCGCTTGCCCGAGCTGCCACGAGAAACGAGCCTTGGAGAGGGCCTCCTGGGTCGCCCAACACGTTTGCACCGACGTCACCCACCGGCAGTTCGCCTTCACCATACCCAAGCGACTGCGGCTCTGCTTCCGCGACGACCGCCGGTTTTGGGGCGCGCTCTATCAGGCCGCCTGGCGGACCGTCTGCACGGTTTACGAGGCGACCGGTGGACGGCCCGCTGGCGTGCCGGGCATGGTCGGAGCGAGCCAGACATTCGGAGATCTGATCCATTGGCATCCGAACATTCACGCGTTGGTCAGTGAAGGAGTGTTCCTGCCCGATGGCACGTTCGTGCCCTTGCCCAAGCTGGCGATCGAACCGTTCCTCAAACTGTGGGAGCAAGAGGCGTTCGCGCTGCTCCAGGCGGTGGACGTTTGAGCCCAGGCTTTGTCCGCACGAGGCCAAAATTCGAGTAAATTCGAGTTTTTAAAACACGTTCCCTGCCAGGGCTGCAGAGGATCCTCGTGTGGAGCCGCCGCCGCGGCCGCTCCACACGAGAATCCTCTTCCAACCACGCTTCCACACCCGGTTGAGAGGGACTTTCTCATTGCCACCGCTTCTCCGGACCGCCATGGTCACCTCAGTTTGAAAAAGCAAATTCCTATCAGTCCATCATGATTCGCTCACTTCAAATCACGAACTTTCGCAGTCATGCAAACTTCCGGCTTCAAAAGCTGGGACGAGTTAACTTGTTGGTCGGAACAAACAATTCTGGCAAGACCTCCATACTTGAGGCAATCGAGTTGCTTTTAGCGCATGGAGATCCGCGGAGCATTTGGACTGCACTGACGCGCCGAGGAGAACGAATCTGGGAAGACGATGATCGACGGAACGCGTCTGAAATTGACCTTTGCAGATTGTTTTCTGGTTACTCTCTCGACTTGGGCAGCTCTTTTCAGCTTCACGCTAGGTGTGACGAAAACGATCAAGTGCTAACCGCAAAAATGATCGAGGCAGACTTCCCCCAAGAACAACTTCCCCTAATTGAACAAGAATCGCTCTTTGGCAGCAATGACCTAAAGCTAACATGGCAGAGTGGAACAAAAGAAGAAGACACCGCTCTTCCAACCACTGAGCGCGGCGGCCTTTCGATTGAAACCCTTAGGCGAAGAATTGGCAGGCGTGATGAACCGAGAGACCCAGTAGCATTCATCACGACATCTTCATTTAGCTCCGATGAAGTAACTTCGCTATTAAGTCGTGTTATCTTGAACCCTGAAGAAGGCATCCTTCTGAGAGCCTTACGCATTATCGATCCGACAATTGAACGCCTAGCCCCCGTTAGCGCGGTCAGAAATCCCAGCTTGTCCAGCCAATCGATGTCAAAAGGTGGTGTCGTCATCAAATGTGTAGGCGTCGACAAGAGATTGCCAATTGGCACGATGGGTGACGGGATTTGGAGGCTACTGGCGTTAGCGCTAGCCCTCATCCGAGCAGCCGGAGGGGTCTTGCTAGTGGACGAGATTGACACTGGGCTTCACTTCACGGTCATGGAAAAGATGTGGCAATTGGTAAGTGAGACAGCGCACAAACTAAATGTCCAGGTGTTCGCCACAACTCACAGTAGCGACTGCTGGAAAGCTCTTGCCGCGATCTCTCGTGCAAACGTTGTGGATGGGAGCGATGTGACGATTCAGCGTGTCGAACGTCAGAGCGGCTCAGCTGTGCAATTCAGCGAACAGGAAATTGTTCTTGCCGCAGAGGGCAATGTTGAAATTAGGTAAACATGACCTCCCCAAACTCGTATAAACTCCTTGTTGAAGGAGCCGAGGACAAGAGGGTTGTCCCAGAACTCGTGGAGAAGCACGGGGTCGTATGGGAACCAACGCGCAAACAGTATTACGTCGAAATTGAAGATTGCGGAGGAGTCGATAACATTCTCAAAGACAGCTTCATCCTGACTAGATTCAAAGCGAGCCACCTCAAAGCCCTTGGAGTTATAATTGATGCGGATGGCCTGAATGACAACCACCCTACCCGCGTCGCTGAACTCCTGGCACAATGCAAAAAAGTCATTCCCAATTTTGATTGGACTCTCGGACCTGGCGGAATTATCGCAGCTGATCAAAATGGCAAACGGCTGGGGATTTGGGTTATGCCAGACAATCTAAACCCAGGAATGCTGGAAAACCTGCTGTTGACTTTCCCCCCTACAAGCCAGGAAGGTTTGGTCTCATATGCGCGATCAGTGACCAAGTCTGCAAAATCAGATCATGGTGCCCCGTATGCGGCGGTCCACGAGCATAAGGCTATAATTCATACTTGGCTGGCTTGGCAGAATCCCCCGGGAAGACAACTGCACCAAGCCATTCAGGAGAATTTGCTGCTGCCGCATTCGACATTGGCCGACGCATTCGTCGATTGGTTTCGCCGACTTTTTCCCGCGGATCATTAAGGGCTGGCGGGGACCAGATTCAGGCTGCAAGCGGCTGACAAATCACTTCACGTCTCTCGTCCCTGCGGCCCGCGAGGCAGCGGAGCCTGAATCGAGCCCCGAAAGCCCCCTCCAGCCGTTTCCCGGGCGTCCCGGCGGCTCCTCGGACGCGAGGCCCGACGATGATCAACCGTATCCGTCCGGGGAAGCGCTCTATGCGGCTGGACAAAAGAAAGGGAGGCAATGGGGTCTAAGTAGTTGATAATTCAGTGATTGGGGAGAGGAAATCGGATGTGACATGACCGGGTTGTTGCGAATCGATATAATGCCCAACACGCCGCTCATGCGTCCTGAACCTATGATGACATGAAAGGAAATCTCCTGGCCAACCAGAACTCAGCCTCGGAGTCAGATGGGGTGCGCCACCCCTCTATTCCCGATCGCCTTCACGGGTTCCCACGACAATCGCTGACTTGTCAACTATTGGTTGTGCTGCAAAACCCCCTGTTTTGGGAAATCCATTCGCCGGTGTCAGCGACGGTCTGAAAATGGGGTGAAAGTGGCGGTTTGAAAATGCGGTCTTCCTCAGTTGGGATCTTCTTGAGACTTCAACGCAAGGGTCTTCTTCCTTCTTCCAGTCAGTCTTCTTCCGGGAGCGGTATCGAGATCGGGTTAAGCTGGCGGCAAAGCGGCGGGGTTTGGATGTTCTTCCAAACCCATGAAGTGCTTGTGCTGTCAGGAGTTAATGGTGGCGGATCGGCGTAATCGCGGTCGTCAAAA
>Ga0172367_10004532_pt1 | contig 17257 bp, 16 predicted proteins | sample Lak10m_FD_114542 | JGI IMG/M metagenome (GOLD analysis project Ga0172367, IMG submission 114542) | Freshwater microbial communities from Kabuno Bay, South-Kivu, Congo - kab_022012_10m | ecosystem: Environmental > Aquatic > Freshwater > Lake | place: Democratic Republic of the Congo: South-Kivu...
ATGAAATCTGCTTTTGCCAAACGTGCGCCCGATGTGCCGGTGGTTGTGATGAACGTGAATGAGAACATCCCCGCCGATACAAAAGCAGATGCCGTGGCGCTGCCTGCTTCGCTGGCGGTCAACATGCCCAAAACGCTCGAGGCGTGGATTCGGTCATTTAACGGGATCAGGCTCATCGTCAATGATGAAGCGGCGGGCGTGTTTTGGGTGGATGATGCCGGGCAGGCGGCAGATTCTGCGAAATCTCTGGCTGAAGGGCAGGATATCCGCCCGCAATCTTCCAACCGTATGACTTCGGTTTGGACCTATATCGCGTATGTCTTTGCCGGGTTATTTGCGTGTCAGTTGTTGTTTGGGTTGTTGATGTTTGGTGTTTCGATGGTTGCGGGGTTCTAAGCAACTTTGTCATTGCGAGCCGCGCTTTTGTTCTTGTGGCGAAGCAATCTCGTTTGCTGAAACACGAGATTGCTCTGGGCGAAAAAGCATCGCCCTCGCAATGACGGAATACACTTAATGATATACTTTCAAAAACTTTTTACTTATTAAGCGAGGCGCACCATGAAAGTAACCGTCCTTCAAGAGAATCTTGCCCGTGGTCTCAATACTGTTTTGCGTGCGGTTTCATCACGCAGTACACTCCCTGTTCTCTCCAACATTTTGATCGCAACCGATGAAGGTCGTTTACGGCTTTCTGCCACCAACCTTGAGTTGGGCATTACCTGTTGGATCCCCGCTCGTATCGATGAGAACGGTTCCACTACGGTTCCTTCCCGCACATTCTCTGATCTGGTAAATACCCTGCCGGGCGATCAGGTGCAGTTGGCGTTGGAAGTGAAAACCCAGAATCTGCATGTGAAGAGCGGTTCTTCGAACAACGATATTAAGTGCATTGATGCGCAGGAATTCCCGCCCATGCCCACGCCGGAAATGAAGGATGCGGTGCAGTTGAATGTGGCGGATTTTAAAGAGATGATCCAGCAGGTGGTGTTTGCCTCTTCCACCGATGAAGCCCGCCCGGTGTTGATGGGTGTGCTGATGAATGTGGAAAAAGACAAGGTGACGATGGCGGCTGCGGATGGTTTCCGTCTTTCGGTGCGTAAGGGGCAGCTTGCCCATGCCGTGAAGGAGAATCTCAATATCATCATCCCTTCCCGCGCATTGAATGAATTGGCGCGTGTGGCACATAACCCCGAAGAGCCTATTTACATGGTTGTTCCCAAACAACGTGGACAGGTTCTCTTCCGTGTAAAGGATGTGGAGGTTGTCTCGCAGTTAATTGAGGGCACCTTCCCAGACTATCATCAGATCATCCCTCGTAATTACAAATCCCGCACGTTGGTTGCCACAGCGGCTTTGCTTAAAGCTTGCAAGCAGGCTGAGATCTTTGCGCGTGAAGGTTCAAATGTAGCACGCTTGGATATAAAACAGTCGAACGGTGAAATGCAGCCGAGCGAGGTTGAAATTTCTGCCACCTCTGAAGAGACCGGCAAGAATGAGACCATTGTTGAAGCCACAGTAGATGGCAGCGGCGTGTTGATCGCCTTCAACGTCAAGTTCCTGCGTGAAGCGCTTGAGGTTGTGAAGACCCCGAATGTGGCGATTGAGACCACCGCCCAGAATGCCCCGGGGGTTATCCGTCCGGTGGGAGATGAGAACTTCCTGCATGTGATCATGCCAATGCATTTGGGGTAGTTTTTGAAAGATAAATATTGAATCCGTCAGAGAACCCTCTGGCGGATTTTTTGTTATAGAATCAAATGGCAGCCCTCTCAGTAGTTGGTCGAAATAGATTAGACAGACTACTGAGAAGCTGCGTCCCCGCCGCCGAGGAAAGTGCTCGTTAAGGGTACGGCGGCTTGAGCGATATTTTATTTTCTAAAGACTTACGACCGATTACTTAACCATTTAAGATGAACGCACGCCCAAAAGGAATCCCATGACCTTTCCCCGCCCCTCTATCGATAATGTACTGCGCATTCTGCTCTCTTTGAGCCAGTACCCCATCCTCAGTTCACGCATTCGCCACCAAATGCGGAAGGTGCTGATCTCACGCGGCATTGTGCTACGCGAGGTGTTTGATGAAGAGGTTAAACGCAAGGCTGTTGAGTCGCAGGTATTGGAAGGAATAAAGAACCCACTGCAGGAAGAGACGACTGAAGTCTGGCAGATGCGTTTGACGCGTGTAAAAGATTCGTTGACCGATTTCTATTTTGCCTCGAACCTGCCCTATTCAGAATTTGAGGAACTGGTTCTCAAGGTCTTAACCGAACGCGGCAATGTGGATGAGGACTTTGTGTGGGTGAACCCGGAACTTGCCCCGCAGGAACTTCTCTTTGAACAGGCAGAAATGATCGAAGCGATGCCTGAAGGGGAAAAGCAAAAATATGACGCGCGTTTGAAAGCGATCCTTGCGGTGCTTATCCGTACCATGATCAGCGACCAGTTGAAATATATCAAGATCGCCCGCCAATGGTTTACGGTGGAAGATATGCGCGAGATCAGCCGACGCAAGATCGGCGGCGGTAAGATCGGTGGTAAGGCAGCGGGGATGTTACTTGCCATGCGCATTTTGCAAGAAACCGCCCCGCCGGATGTTCGTGCGCGTTTCAGGCTGCCAGAGTCTTATTACCTTGCTTCTGATGTTTTTTATAATTTCATGTCCCTTAATAATTTGGGCGATTGGAACGGGCAGAAATACAAATCTGAAGAACAGATGCATATCGATTACCCAAAACTTTGCGAAGATTTTGCAAGGGGACAATTCCCGCCAGATGTGATCGAACGATTGGAAGAAGTTTTACGCGAGGCGGCAGACCGTCCGCTGATCGTGCGTTCATCCAGCTTGCTGGAAGATAACTTTGGCACTTCCTTTGCGGGGAAGTATGAAAGTATTTTTCTCCCAAATCAAGGCGGGCATGAAGTTCGTCTCAGGGCTTTGACACAAGCTATTTCAAATATCTATGCCAGTGTCATGAACCCGGGCGCGTTGATGTACCGCCATCTTAAAGACCTGGCAGATTACGATGAACGCATTGCCATCCTTATTCAGATCGTTGAAGGCGAGCAGGTTGGGCAGTACTACTTCCCCCATGCGGCAGGTGTGGCGTTCAGCCGCAACCTCTATCGATGGTCGCCGCAGATCAAACAAGATGAAGGTTTCCTGCGCCTGGTCTGTGGTTTGGGTACGCGCGCTGTAGACATGCTTGCGGACGATTACCCGCGTTTGGTTGCGCTCAGTCACCCTCGTTTACACTCCTCATCAGACCCGCGTACCATCAAACGTTATTCGCAGCAGAATATAGATGCCATTGATCTGTCTAAAAATGAACTTGTTACGATCTCTGTCAAAGAGGTACTTAACGACGATTATGCGCCGCTGCGTTATCTTGCCCAAGTGATGAGCGAAGGCTACCTCGCCCCGATCAGGTCGCGGCTCGATGCTTCGGGAGAGTTGATCCTGACCTTTGATGGGTTGCTCTCGCGGACGCCTTTTTCGGCGTCCATGCGAACCGCGTTGAAACTTCTTGAAACACACTACCGCGCCCCGGTGGATACCGAGTTTGCAGTGGAAGTTATTGATCCGGAGGGTCAGCCGGAAGTCCGTATCGTATTGTTGCAATGCCGTCCGCAAAGCCATATTGACGAAGTGGATGAGGTTCATTGGCCAAAAGATTTACAAACAGAGGATATTATTTTCTCGTCACACAACATGGTGCCGCGAGGCGTTGTGGAAGATATCAAGTATGTATTGTTCGTTCCATCTGAAGGCTATTTCAACCTGGAGACCCAGTCTGAACGAAATCAATTGGAACGTGCCATTGGTCAATTAAATGCGGCGTTGGAAGGTAGCACGTTCATTGCTGTTGGACCGGGGCGTTGGGGTACATCCACACCGGACCTTGGGGTTCATGTTTCATATAGTGATATTTACAATGTACGTGTGCTGGTTGAGCTTGCTGGTTCAGAAATTGGTGCATCTCCTGAACCGTCTTTTGGAACGCATTTCTTTCAAGACTTGATGGAAGCGAATATATTTCCTCTGGGCGTTTTTCTTGATGATGAGCAAACGATCTTCAAACGTGAATTCTTTCGCGCAACGCCTAATCGCGTATTAGATTTCATCCCCATTGAAAATCCGCGTGTGTTGGCTGCATTGAAGTTAATTGCGATACATGACTTTCGCCCTAACGCCCGCATGAACCTGGTGATGGATGCTAACAAAAGCCGGGCTGTTGCTTTCATCGTTCAAGATGAAATTGCGTCGGATGAAGAGAACGCATCGCCTGGTCCCGCACCATCTGATCTTGAATAACAAAAAATGGGCGATGTGAAGTCGCCCATTTTTTGTTATTAAAAAAAAGAACATTTGTTCTATTTTGTGTGTGCCTTATTTTTGATCTGTGCTCTGCTCGGCATTTTCAGTTTGCTCCTGCACTGGGAATTGTTTTGTCCAAGCCAACCATACAATGAATGCCGCCATGCCGATCCATGCAGTTGGCGCAGCAAGTGTTCCACCCATTGCCATATCATAACCAGGCTTCAGGAACAACACAGGCAACCCGGCAATTGCATTGACTGAGCCATGTGCTAATGCAGCCACCCATGGACTCTTTGTGCTGAGATATAACCATGAAATGATGGCGCCGAGTAGTACGCAAAAGATAATCATCATAAAAGATCCAAGGATTGGATACCCGGGATAGTTATGCCCTTGTATGATCACGGGCGCATGCCATACACCCCAAATGACCCCACTAAACAAAACTGCCTTCCATTGCCCAAGTGGCAATAACTTTGGTAATAAGTATCCGCGCCACCCAAGTTCTTCTCCCAGCGCAAAGATCATGTTGATCAACGGACCAATGGTTAGGGCTTGAACAGTTTGCGAGACAACCACTACGGCTACCGGTATATCACTTCCGTTTGGGACCGTATCAAGAAATTCCCGAATCATTGTGAAGTTCATGTCCATTTGGGCAATGCCAAACAATAAGGTTAACATCCAGCTTAATAGAGTCAATACAGGTGGAAGCAGCCACGCCCACAAATAATATATTTTGCCTCCAAGTATGTTCAACTTGAGATTCGCAAATGGTTTCTTTTCAATGAATAAGGTGACAGTAATGGCAGCAACACCCGGACCCCACATTGCAATTGCCCAAAGTCCCTGCGTTGCGAGTTTTTTTGTAGCTTCATCCAAATCGTTTAACGCGAGTGGCGTCAGGAATAACACCCACGATAAAGTAAATGATATCAAGATAAACCAAGTGATGGATTTTTTATCTAACATGTCTTTCCTTTTTTTTGTTTCACGTGAAACACGGGCGGGCTGATTAGTCCGCCCGTGTTGTTTAGGCTTTTGACTCTTTTTGATATAACACGTATGAGTAGATGACGAGGGTTAAGGTTGAACCAAGTAATGGGAAGAGTGTTAGCCACATGGCTGTCATGCCTCCAAAGAAACTTCCGGCGACGGAAAGAATTCCTGATGCAATGAACAGGATGGAGCCAAGTTGATGCGTCTTATCCCAAACCGTGTCGCTTGAAAGAGTCCATGGGGTGCGAATCCCAATGAAGAAATTGCGCTTGGCTTGCTTTAGCAAATAACCTATGAAAATGAACAGAATGCCCATGAATGGGAGCATGGCGCTGCTCATGCGAAATTCAATGCCGATATTCCAGGCGAGTGTAAGTCCATGCATGTAGAGCATGAATGCTGAAATAAACAGGATGAACAGGTTGAATACGCCACGGAATTGCTCTATGTTTGCCTTGAGCGGGTCGATGTTTGGGATGGTCAGGAATAGCGCGAGCATTCCCAACGTGACGAGTGGCATCATCCACACGCCCCAAGCCTTTGGCATGTAACCATTCACTTGATCGTTTGCATCCCAGTGAGAAGCCATTTGTTCCGGGAGCTGTGCCCACAAAACCATGCCCGCAGTGATGGCAAGCATGATCATGAACAGTACAAGGATGGATGTAGTTCGAGTTGACATGTTTGTTTTCTTTTCCGTTTCACGTGAAACGTCAGCTTTCCTTTGGCGCATTGTTCTGTGCCATTGCGATCATTCCGCTGAGCCCGCCAAGGTTCATGGTATCCACTGCGGAGGATGGTACGATGACCATGGCTCCTTTTTCTTTCAGCCCCTCAAACAGCATATTCATGGCGCGGAGGTGAAGCGCAGTTGGATTGTTGATATATGCCTGTGATGCTTCCGAGAAAGAAGCCGCGATCTGCTTTTCAGACTCGCCAAGGATCACGCGCGCCTGACGTTCGCGCTCTGCCTGAGCCTGGCGAGACATGGCATCTTCCAAATCTTGTGGAATAACGATATCGCGTATCTCAACAGACTGTACCGTGACACCCCAAGGCGTTGTGCGTTCATCAATTACCTGTTGCAATTCCTGGTCGATGACACTTCGCCCAACGAGAATATCTGCCAGCAATTTCTTTCCGATGATGTCACGTAAGGCAGTTTGGGCAGCCCAGTCTACTGCGGCGCGATAATCTTCCACTTCAAGCGCAGCTTTTTCTGCGTCCCATACAACCCAAAAGAGAACCGCATCTACATCCACTGGGACTGTGTCTTGTGTCAATGTCTTTTGCGCTGCAAATGGAGTCACCATCACGCGGTGATCGATCCATGTTGTGGCTGTATCCACAATGGGAATGAGCCAAAATAAACCCGGCCCTTTCAATCCGTGAAACTTTCCAAGCCGAAGTACGATAACTTTTTCCCATTGAGATGCGACCTTGATCGCAAACAAAAAATATGTGGCAATGCCCAGTATAGCGAGCACAACTGCGCCAATGGTTAGTTCCGAGGCGTGAATGGCTTCTAATAACAGTGCCGCTTTGATCGCGCCAATAAGAAGAATGCCAAAGACAAAGCCAGCGATTGGCGGGATGTGTTGGTCGTCCTTCTTGGTTTGTATAAGTGATTTGAAAATATTTGAATTCATGTTTGCATTCTCCTTGATTATTCTTTCTCTTTAACTTCCGCTTCTTTGCGGAGCTTTAGCCTGTCTCTCACCATTTGGCTGACTTCACGCTCCGTAAAGCCGAGCCGATATGTTTCGCGGATAAATCGATCTGTCAATTCGATGAGAGACTCTTCCTGCAATTTCCTGGTTACATCTGGCGGTGGTATCTCGGTGATGTATGTGCCACGCCCTTGTTGTGTGGATATGATGCGGGCTTCATCCAACATGCGATACGCTCTTGCTACTGTGTTGAAGTTGACTCTCAATTCTTGTGCCAATGCCCGAACCGTTGGAAGCTGATCGCCGGGTTCTAAAATTCCATTGGCAAGTTGACTTTGTATTTGCGTAACGATCTGGGTGTAGATGGGCAACCCTGAGTGAAAGTCGAGTTGCAAGGTTAGTTTCTTTTCAGTCATACGCTCTCCTAGTATTGTACTAATTGTATCATTGTGTGAATTGTAGCACTTAAGCAGGTTTTGTCAATATCTTTTGGTTTGAGGGTAAATAAAATTTGAAGCGCTGATTCAGGCTAAAGGTTTTGGGTGAGGCGTATTCTTACGGTCAACCCTCTTATGATTCGCTGATAGTCCGCATGGTAGAATTCCAGCGCAATCATTTCAAGGAGTAAAAAAAATGGAAGCAAAAACTGGTACCTGGACTGAGAAAAAAGGTTTAGCTCAAATGTTGAAGGGCGGCGTCATCATGGATGTGGTGAATGCCGAGCAGGCGAAGATCGCGGAAGAAGCGGGCGCATGTGCAGTGATGGCGCTTGAACGCGTGCCTGCTGACATTCGCGCAGATGGCGGCGTTGCCCGTATGAGCGACCCCGATATGATCTTGAAGATCATGGATGCGGTTTCGATCCCTGTCATGGCGAAGTGCCGTATTGGTCATTTTGTGGAAGCGCAGATTCTCGAATCCATTGGTGTGGATTACATCGACGAATCTGAAGTGCTCACTCCTGCGGATGAAGAACATCATATTCTGAAGCATAATTTCAAAGTGCCGTTCGTTTGTGGCTGCCGCAATATTGGCGAAGCTCTTCGCCGTATTGGTGAAGGCGCTGCCATGATACGCACCAAAGGTGAAGCCGGTACAGGTGACGTGGTGGAAGCCGTGCGCCATGCTCGCAGCGTTGTGGGCGCCATTCGCCAATTGCAAACCATGGGCGATGAAGAGTTGATGGCGTATGCCAAGAATAATGGCGCGCCGTATGAGCTGCTGAAGGAAGTTAAAGAACTTGGACGCCTGCCCGTGGTGAACTTTGCTGCTGGCGGCGTGGCAACCCCTGCCGATGCGGCGTTGATGATGCAGCTCGGCGTCGATGGTGTCTTTGTGGGGTCTGGCATTTTCAAATCGGGCGACCCTGCCAGGCGCGCGGCGGCAATCGTAAAATCGGTGACGCATTATCAAGATGCCTCCATCCTTGCCGAAGTGAGCAAGAACCTCGGCGAAGCCATGGTGGGACGCAACGCCGCACACATGCCCGAAGGCGAAAGACTCGCCGGACGCGGTTGGTAGATTCGATATTAGATAAATAGAGAGTAGAGAGTAGCGCTAAAAACTATTCACTACTCTCTATTCTCTGCTCTTATGAAAATCGGTGTATTAGCTTTACAAGGTGATTTTTCGGAACACATCACCATGCTGAAAAAACTCGGTGTGGAGACTGTTGAAGTGCGTTTGCCCAGGCATCTCGAAGGGTTAAGCGGACTTATCATCCCCGGCGGTGAATCGACGACGATTGGCAAGCTGGCTGTGGCATACGAATTAATGGAGCCGCTGCGTTCATTCGGGAAAGAACATGCCATTTGGGGGACGTGTGCCGGAGCGATCTTTCTTTCAAAAGATATTGGGCGTGACCAGCCCCTATTGGGTTTGATGGATATAAAAGTGCAGCGCAATGCCTTTGGGCGTCAGGTGGATTCATTTGAAACCGACCTGGAGATCGATGAACTGTACAAAGCCACAGGCACGGAACACCCCTATCATGCGGTATTCATCCGCGCCCCTATTATAGAATCGGTTAGCGGCAGCACAAAAATATTAAGCGCATTAGCTGATGGGCGCATCGTCGCTGCCCAGCAGGGACGCTTACTGGCAACATCCTTCCACCCTGAGTTGACCGGCGACACGCGCTTCCACGAGTACTTTATCTCTCTAGCATCGTAACCAACGTTGAACGTCAAACGTTCAACGTTTTATTTTTATGACCATTCGCCCTCTCGACCTGCTAGACCTCCCCACCATTGCCCGTTATCGTAATGACGTTCTTACGCTCGATAGCGCGCGCACATTAACGCGCGGGCACCCGCTGGGCGCAATGGGCTTGCTGGCATACATAAACCCTGCCCGACATTTATACGCGGCGGTTCATCAATTGGATGAAGTCAACCTGCTGGGCGGCATCATCCACACTCGCGGCGAAACCTTTGCCAAACTTTTATATCTTGCGCCTTCTGCCCGCCTCAATGACCCCAACCTTCCCGCATTAATTGAACACCTCACAGCCCAGGCTGGAGAGTGGCAGGCGTTTCACGTTCTCGCCGAAGTGGATGAGACTAGCGATGTTTTCATCGCCCTGCGGCGCGCGGGGTTCTCCGTCTATGCATGGCAAAGGGTTTGGGATGTGAGTCACATTCAGAAAACCGGAGCAGGCTCAAAGTCAGGGTGGAGGCGGGTGAAACCTATTCATTTACCCGCAGTGCAAAGCCTGCATTATCAGATCGTGCCGCAGTTGCTTCATCCTGTAGACCCTGCACCCACCCGCCCGAACGGTTTCATCCACACCAATGGGCGTTGTTTTGCCAGCGTGAACTATGGCGTATTTGGTGTTATGCTTACGCCGCTAATGCTCCCTGATGAAGGTGAAGTTGACGATACGATCGCTTCACTTGTAAGCAGCCTGCCCGACCGTCGTGGTCGCTCTGTTTACCTGACCGTTCGTTCCTATCAGGCATGGCTTGAACCCGCACTGGAAGACCTTGGCGCAAAAGCATTGCCCCGGCAGGCGGTGATGGTGAAATACCTTGCGCGTTTACTAAAAGATCCCCAGCCTGCCCGCGCTGTTCCACCAAATGCAGGCATTCAACCCACACACATGAGCAGATTGGATACAGATGAGTAGCTGGTCGATCTACAATCACGGGAAGACCATTGGAACCAAAGGCGCAGAAGGCGGCGTGATTCTTTCTGATGAGTCTCATGAAAAAGGCGCACGCATCACGCTCAAACGAGGCGATGCTTTTATTTCGGTCTCCATCAGCATTCGCGGCTGGATGGATCACACCCGCTTCTTTGCCACCGATGCCGACTCGCAACGCGAGTATCGTGCCATGCGCGCGGCAGTGCTCAACGTGTTGAACGTCATCAATGCCGAGGGCGCTACAGAAATAAAAATTTGGGAAGCAATTTCAGAGTTTGTCAGGCGGTATCCATAAATGTTGAAAGCGCTCATATTCGATTTTGACGGGCTGATCCTCGACACCGAGACACCCGAAGTTCTGGTGTGGCAATCCATTTACAAAGAACATGGATTTGAACTACCCGTGGAAGAATGGGAAAAAACCGTGGGCGGATACGGCATCTCGAACTTTGACCCCGCCCAAAACCTCTCGCTTCTGACTCAGGAGCGGCTTGATCCTGTTTCCCTTCGAGCTCGCTACAGGCGTGAGGCGGATGCGCTCATCCACGCCAACCCGATCATGCCCGGCGTATTGGAGATGATCCACGCCGCAAAACAGCATGGGCTTAAGGTTGCCATTGGCTCCAGTTCGCCGCACTCATGGGTGGATACACATGCCCAGCGGCTTGGCATCTTTAGCCACTTTGACCACATCATCTGTCAGGACGATGTGGCGCCCGGACGAACCAAACCCCACCCCGATATTTATTTGAAAACCCTCGAAACCCTGCAAGTGCGTAACAGTGAAGCCGTGGTCTTTGAGGATTCTCCCAATGGGGTGCTTGCTTCCAAACGTGCTGGCGTTTTTGTGGTGGCAGTTCCCAACCCGCTCACTGCAAAAATGAATGTGCAGGGTGATCTCACCGTTCATTCCTTGGCAGAATTAACCTTGCAAGATTTGCTGGATAGGCAGTTATAGGTCAGGCTTTCAGCCTGACACCTTTTTATAAATTAGGGAATAGCGGGTTAAAAACCCACCCTACAGATTATTTCACAAACGATCTGGTGAATGTCTCATTATTTAGTATGCAGAAACGAATTATTCCTTTTCTTTTCTTTATTCTGGGCGCATTTGCAGGCGCTTCGTATTTTTTATTCAAACCCGCACCTGTAGAACCACTCTCTGCGCTCTCGGCAACCGAAGTCTCCACTGCCATTACAGCCGAACAGCCCGAAACCTCTCCGCTTGGCAATTCTTCATTGAAACAAAATATCATCAGCGCCGGAGATTATCTCATCCGCCAACAGCTTGCCAATGGTGAGTTGGCGTACCAGGTTAACGTATTGACCGGAGAGCGCTCGTCCACGCCTTCAAACATCCGCTTGGTAAATGGGGTGAGTACGCTTTACACCGTTTGCCGCGTTTCTGGCGATGCAGAATATTGTGCGGCGGGCGATAAAGCGCTTACCCACTACCTCCCCAATCTGCTTTCAGCCCCCGAGCATTTCAAGGGAACCTGCCTGTATTCCAATGGCAGTTGTCCGCTGGGCGGGGCGGCGGTAATGGTAGATGCGGTCTACAAGCGCTGGGGCGCATTGGGTAGTGTTATGTTGAACGACCGTAACCTGCTAACCAATGCAGTAGAACTTGGCTACTTCATCGTATCTATGCGCCGACCTCAGGGTGGGTTTTATCACGCTTTCAACCCGCACATTGGTGGAACGATAGACCCAAATTATTTTGACCCAAACTTTAATGGCGAAAGCGTAACGGCGTTGTTGCAACTTTACGAAATGACCGGCAATGCTTTCTGGCTTGAACAGGCGCAGGAGGTGAACAGTTTCATGCTTTCTCAACCCGTCACCGAAGACCAAAGCCATGCGGTTGCCTTATCCATACTTGCCCGCCTGAATGGATTGACGCCGGAAGCTCAGGCGTATGCCAAACAGATCGCTGATCTGGTTATTGTTGGGCAGATCCGCTCATTGAATCCGGCGAATTCCAGCATTGCCACCTCCACCAAAGTGGAAGCATTATCTGCTTTGGCGCAGGCTTTCGCGTACTCAGAAGCGGAGCATGAATGGCTGGAGAGCGATATTCAATCTTTCATTACTTTCGTACAGGCACGGCAATTCCCCGCAAATAATTGCAATTTCCAATTCACCGAAGGCATGATCGAAAATTATCAAGGCGGCATCTTCAACACCTGTGAAGACCCGTCCATTCGGGTGGATGGGTCTTATCATTGGGTCAATGGGCTGACGTTATATTTGGAATATTTGGGGATAGTTAAGTAGCCGGTCATAAGTCTTTAGAAAACAAATTCCTGCTCAATCCGCTGTCCTCGGCGGCGGGGATGCCTTCGGGAGCATATTTTTGTAAAATCTATTTCAACCGAATACTTAAGTAGGTGATCAAAATAGCTCTTAAAAAGAGCATCGTCATTGCGAGGAGGGCGTTTTTCCCGACGAAGCAATCTTGCCCTCAAGCCATGGGATTGCTTCGCCGCAAAAGGCGCGGCTCGCAATGACAGAATTCTAATTATTTTCGACAGACCACTTAAAAAATACTTTGATAGACTGGGGTTTTTAGAGCAAGATTTTTTACCGCAGCCTTTTGTTTAATTCTGCAATGGCATTCCAATTGTGGTGCTGTACAAACAGACTTTGAGTGCCTTTCTCTTTCATACGGATTAATGAATCTGACCAATAGGCAATTAATGCTCTTCTGACTCCATCAAGTTCCAAGAATTCATTTGCATCGTCAAAATTCCCCAAAAAGTGTACTGCTGTGGATCTGGGTAATGCGCTTTTGTAAATGTTTTTACGCATAAAACCTTCTTTTTTCTTTATCCATTTAGTCACATTTTTGAAATCATAGATCAAATTATCCATCAAGATCATATGTCCTAATGTATCTTCTTCATGCGAAATAGGTAGAGTGATATAGGCAACTTCATGGCGCCCAATATTGATTGTGAAATAACGTCCCCAGCCAGTAGCAGGAAAAAGGCTGAATGTCCAAGCGCCTTGAACATCAAGCCAATTCATCAAGCCTGTGAACTTAAAAAAATGTAAAAGATAAGTTGAAAAAGTTTCGTTTTCAAATAATCTATCAACTTTAGGTTTATTAATAAGCAAATCGGGATTTATCTCATTTAGTAGCTTAGACGCTTTATGAGGTGTTACCTCAAATAGCTCTTTTTGCCTTTTGACGGTTTTATTTAATTTACTTCTGAATGTGTAATGTAAATTGTTCTCAACGGCATTGATATCCGAAACTTGTCTGAAGTCAAATAATGACCAAGGTCCAATGCTCTTGTAAGGATCGTCTGAGTTTATTTCCTTTATTCTTTTTAAGGGTGGATATATAGTTTTTCCAATTTTTATGCAATCCGAGTTTGGGGATGTAAGAATGTAGATGTATCCTATTTTTTGCTTTTTCATGATGCACCTTGTTACACAATGAGATAGTGGGCATTTGGACGGGCAGATCAACCCTGTGTTGTAATCGCGTAATGTGAACTGATTATATTGCTGAAAGCAAACACTCCCGCCAACTGACGGGAGTGTTTTCCACTTGCTACCTGCCACTTACCAGCTTACACAACCTTCTCACGCATCACCGAACTGATGTAATCCATGAGCGAAACCACAACAGCGATTGCGATCATCTGTGCAGAGGCGGCGCGGTAGTTGAGCAGGTTGATATTCTGCTGAAGCAAAAAGCCAATGCCGCCGCCGCCCACGAAACCGATGATGGTGGACATACGCACGTTAATATCCCAGCGGTACATGGTGTAGGAAATATACGGTGGTACGATCTGCGGCACTACTGCGTAGATGATGGTTTGCAAGCGGTTTGCGCCGGTGGCAGTGATCGCCTCCAGCGGACCGGCTTGAATACTTTCCACTTGTTCTGAGTATAGTTTTGCCAAACTCACAATGGTGTGCAATCCCAGCGCCATCACACCGGCAAAGGGACCAATTCCCACTGCGATCACGAATACAATTGCCATCACCAGCGCTTCTACTGAACGCAGGGTGTTGAGAATGGTGCGGGTAATATAGTAGATCACCAGACCCGTGGGGAGTGTATCTTTTGGTTTGGTGGTGAATGCGAGTAAAAGCCCGAGCAATGCGCCTGTAACAATGGGTCCGGTTTGGGTGTACTCTGGTCTGCCGAGTTGATAGAGCCATTCCACCAGCCAGCCGATCAACCCGAATACGGTTGCTCCTGCGGTAGCCGATGAGATGATGTTGATAATTTTCACCGTCCCAGAATTGAGCTTTTCAGAAATATTCTGCCCAAGTTTGCCAAAGAAATTCCCGGCAACGCTTCCGGCTGCCAACGCCCCAACTACTGGAATACTCACCTGGAAGATATCTCCAATCTGCACAAGGAAATAGCCGAGGAAGGTAAACGCTCCGAGTTTTGGCGCAATGAGATTGCCCGAGTTCATTAATAAGGCTGAAAATTGATACATCCACACAAAGCCAATTAAAGTAGCTATTACGAGAACAATAAATCTTGTTGCACGTAAACCTGGGGTCGGTATGGTTGTATCCTCTTCGGGGAGCGCCCAGCGAATTAAAACGCTCAAGAGGGCAGGCAATACGAGTACAAGGAGAATATTTACAAGAAGGTTGCTTGTAAAGGGCGCAATGAATTGCGATACAAGCCTTACTATGAATATCCCCACTGCCATTCCAATTGGCCAGCCAAGCAGAGAGAAGGACAGGCTGGTTAATGGGCTGCGTACCGGTTTCATCAAGTTGCGAGCCGCAATAAAACTGAGTGGAACGGCAAAAAGAGTTCCAAATACGGTGGCTAAAAGCGCGAGAAAAACGGTCTCTACGATCTTTTCCCATGTATCGTATGCTGTTTTGGTTAAGTGTGGAGACCCTACATTGGTGCGAATGGTTGCGCGGATGTATTGGACATCATCACTTGGGCGGTCTGGAATTTCCATTTCCAAAACAAAGTGTCCGTTGCCATCTGTTTCTGCGTTTTCGCGTCCCAGTGTGACGATATTGGCTGGGTCACTTCCCGGCACAAAACGTACAGGTCCGATCGAGTGGGGCGCAAAATTGAAACCTTCCACCGTGACGGTCTCGCCAGGGTTGGCACAAGCGGGGGTGACTACAATATACGCGCCCGATTCATCGGGAGATGGAGTTGTTGCATTCGCGGTACAAGGGGTGTAGAAGGGTTGATTGATAACTGCTTCTTCCTGATCGTATTCAAACAGGTCGGGTTTGGCTAGGGCGCGGGTCACACGTACCAGGCTTTCCTGACGGGTTTCACTTCGAAGTTCTTCAAGGTTTACCTTGGTGATCTGAAACCCGTAGGCAAAAACAATTAACCCGAATAAAACACTTAGACCAAGTTTTATCGATTTCCAGGGGGATGCTTTTTGGTTATTCATGATTACCCTACCCGCTCGGCATCGCGGCCATAAATATCTTTGAATTTTTTATCGTCAATTTCTTTTGGCAGTCCCTCAAACACCAGTTGCCCCTGATTAAGGGCAACCACACGGTCTGCGTAACGGTGGACGAGATCTAAAAAGTGCAGGCTGCACAAGACGGTAACGCCGTCTGAGTCATTGATATCTTCCAAATGTTTCATGATGCTGTGTGCCAGAACCGGGTCCAGACTGGCAACAGGTTCATCGGCGAGGATCATTTCAGGGTCCTGCATGAGCGCGCGTGCAATGCCCACCCGTTGCTGCTGCCCGCCGCTTAACTCATCTGCACGGTGCTGCGCTTTATCCGCAATTCCGACCCGTTCAAGTTGTTTGATTGCTTTTTCAATATCGCTTTTAGGGAAGCGATTCACCAACCCCCATGCCGGGTTTGTATACCCAAGACGCCCTGCCAATACATTGGTTATCACTTTGGAACGATGTACAAGGTTGAAGTGTTGAAAGACCATGCCGATCTTTCGTCGGATGCGGCGCATCTCTTCGGGGGTTGCCTTGGTGATGTCTTCGCCATTCCAGAGGATCTGTCCATCGGTCGGTTCGATCAGGCGGTTGATGCACCGCAGGAGGGTGGATTTTCCCGATCCGCTTAAACCGATTACAGCCAAAAATTGTCCGTCTGGCACGTCAAAACTAACGTTATCAAGCGCCTTTACGCCGCCGTCATAGATTTTGGTCAGGTTTCTTATTTGTAGCATTTGGGTATCCTGAAAACTTTTTTGCCAGCTCGTGTCTGCTGGTGGAATGTCATTATAAAATAACTTTTATCGAAAGAACACAGCGGGCTTAAAGAATCGAGGCAGAGATATTATCTCTGCCTCGATGTATTGCAAATTATAAGAACGTCTTACGGTTCAATGGTGTAACCAGTGGCTTCCACCATGGCGCGAACCATATCATATTCGGCGTCGGTGGCGGGAGCAATGCCAGACCAGCCGTAGAAATCGGCGGAACCGATGGAGGTGCCCCATGCTTCAGTTCCGGCGAAGGCTACGAGAGCTTCTTCGATCTGAGCGCGGACATCAGCGGGGAATTCGGGTCCGAAGGACATGGTGTCATTCGGGATGGCGGCGGAAACAGCCAAGATGCGAACCTTCTGCATTACATCAGGGGCATCGGTGCGGATGTTGGCGCGGGCATCGAGAACACGGTAACCGTCGCAGAGGAGTTTCTTGCCTTCAGCATCGGGGGCGCAGTTCGGAATGGTTTCAGCAGGAATTTCGTACTGGGCGAGGTCGGTGATGGCACCAGAGAGGTATTCATCATAAGTGAACAGAGGTGCGCCATCGGGGTTCAAAGGCACGCTGTAGAAAACGGTACCGAAATCCACTTCGCCGTTGTACACAGCGGTGACGGTCTGGTTGTGACCACCGGTCTGTTTCTGTTCGCCGGGGGTAATACCAGCGGCGGCAAGTTCAACGGTGGGAACCATGTAACCAGAGGTGGAACCCTGATCGCCATAACCCCAGGTTGCGCCTTCGAGGTCGGCGAGGGTCTGGAATTCGCTGTCGCGGGCTACGATGTATTCAGCCCAGTAAACGTATCCTCTCAAAAATTCGGGGGGAGAGTCTCTCAAGCCCACGAGCCACTGAGGTTGAGTTCATGAGCGCGCTTTGTCACCAAAAGGGACATGGGAGGGATCTGTTTTGTTTCGGCAACA
>Ga0172367_10004534_pt1 | contig 17250 bp, 12 predicted proteins | sample Lak10m_FD_114542 | JGI IMG/M metagenome (GOLD analysis project Ga0172367, IMG submission 114542) | Freshwater microbial communities from Kabuno Bay, South-Kivu, Congo - kab_022012_10m | ecosystem: Environmental > Aquatic > Freshwater > Lake | place: Democratic Republic of the Congo: South-Kivu...
GGTAGGTGTTTCTGTAACAGAAGGTGTCACGGTAGGTGTTTCTGTCGCAGTAGGTGTCACGGTAGGTGTTTCTGTCGCAGTAGGTGTCACGGTAGGTGTTTCAGTAGGTGAAGGCGTAAAGTTTGGTGTTAGAGTAATAGTAACTGTTGGAGTAACAGTTTCGGTAGGAGTATTGGTAGGTGTTATTGTTGGTGTTTCTGTTATAGAAGGCGTTACCGTGGGGGTTACGGTATTGGTAGGAGTCAAGGTAGGAGTCTTGGTAACCGAAGGTGTTATAGTGGGTGTAACCGTATTTGTAGGAGTATTGGTAGGCGTGAGGGTCGGCGTCTTAGTGATTGTGGGTGTCACAGTAGGAGTCTTGGTAACCGAAGGTGTTATAGTAGGTGTGACCGTATTTGTAGGGGTAAAGGAAGGTGTAACTGTAGGGGTAACAGTTATTGTAGGCGTTGGTGTTGGTGTTGCAAAAAATGCATTGAAGTTAAAATTCTTTACACGCATTCTCGCATTATTAGTATTTTTATTAAAAGCTAAACAAGGAAATACTGTTTTAGGAAGGGAGTAAGGTAATTTTAAGTCTAGAATATTTTTAAACCCTATATCGCTTTCTGATTTATAATCTAATGTTAACTTTTCACCTAAATTACTTATTTTTGCTCTAAAAGTGTTAAATGGAGGTGGTGTAGAAGAAAGTGAATAAAGTGTAATTGGGGGTATAAAAGAAGAGCTTTGTAGGTTTTCTGTTCTAAAAAGAAATTTATTAGCGCACAAATCTCCCATTCTTACTGTGATTGAATTCGGAACATTATCAATAGGACCGTCAAGCTGGGTTGTTCTACTACCAAAATAACCGTTAATATCAAACCCTATTGTAAGTACATTACCTCTTACACCTCGAAATACTCTTGTATAAGGAAATTGAAAACTTTGAAGAGCTGTTAGAGAGCACCCGGCTAGCCCCGGGCCAGGAGATCCTTCTTGAAGAGATTCTTGACCACTATCAATAAAAAATAGGCTAAAGCCGTGGGCCCCAGTGAGTTCTGTTCCAAAGCATGAATAGTCAAAAGAAATATAAAAATCTTTTGAAGTATCTATGAACTGTCGATTATAGAGTACAGAAGACTTATCTTCTGGTGACAATGTATAATACCCTCCGATTATCATGTTATGCTCCGAATACAAAAGCTCCGTTTACTATTGAACTAGCTGAGCTTCCTCTTATGTTAAATACGTTATATTGAGGGGGAGGTGAAATGTTTGCAAAATTAATACTTAAAACATTTTGATCTAACAAATACATATGAGTATTGATATTAGTTATAGCTCCATTTACGTATTTAAAGTATGTCTTAAATATATAAAACACATTAGATAAGTCTTTTCCTAAATATGTTATAACATAATTAGCGGTTTCGTCATCATAAGTAAGTAGAGGTTTTTCTATTTCTACGATATTTAAATCAATATTTTTACTTAACAAAGAAAATTGTATAAGCTTATCAAATGTTAATGCGTCTGGTTTATCTAGAGGATATATTTTAAGAAAATTTAATGTATTTATATCTACTTCATAAATTTCAGGATAAATTATTTTACTATTTGTAGCGCTTAGTGTTGGATAAAGAATAGTTTTACAGAAATAAATCTTGTTTGTTTTTTCATTAAACCATACTGTTGAAAAATGCTCAAATTTTTTGTTACTGCCCTTTGTAAAATAGGAATCAGCTTTAGTTGTACCGGTAGGTAGATTAATATCGTAATCAAACAATATTTTGTCGAAAATTAAATAATTTTCTGTTTCAAATTGAATTACATCATAATAAAGATCAAAATTAATTAATTTTTTATTTAATTCGTTATTAATAAAAGTATTATATTTGGTATAAATAGCGCTTAAAGCGGAAGAGGCAGGAGCTGTTATAGAAGAATTAGAGTTTCTGTAATATAATTCTCCGAAATCTATAAATTTAGTATCATATAGTGGTCGTTTTACTTGTAAACTAGGGCCTGGATCTGCAATTGCGGTTCTTCTAAATGGAACTCTATAATTTAAGTAAGGATTCGTTTCAGCATAATTAATATTTCTAGTAAGATTGTTGGTTCCGCATGGCTCAGAATTATTAACTAAATAAACAAACCCATTTTTTATTTCATACCCAGAGGTTGGGGGTAAATAATAAAAGACGGGGGGGTTAGAAAAATTAGCTCTATAGTTAGGACCTGTAGGTGACATTCCCCCATCTACTAGATCCGTATAATACAAATTATCTAAATTAGGATCATAGATAGGGTTATCAGAAGGTACATCGGGCAGAAGTGTACCATCTAAACCAATAAAGTTAACGCCGTCTAACGATTCACATAAGTAAATGGTGTTAGAATAACTACTACAAAAAGTTTCTGGTTGTAATCTGTATGAAATAATTGGTACTGGAGAGCCTGTAAGAGAGAAGGTAGGTACTCCGTTATTATAATATTGTGCTGAAAGCGGAGAAAGTGAAGTCAGGTTAGGGCCATGGGTAAAATAACCTGATCCTGGAGGTATTTGAATACTAGTTCTTAATAAAATACCTGAATACCCTCTGTCAGGATCGTAGGAATAATAATCAAAATAAAAACCGGATATAGGATCAAAAAACAGGTGACCGTTAAATACTTGACAATATTTAATCCCGTCGCCCTCTTGTCTTATAGCATTTTCTGAAACTATTTTTTTAGGAAAAACATCTTTATAAAGACAAAATTCGTTTCCATATACATCACTTTTATATTGAACCATTGTTTTATCTAATGAATATAATTTAGATATTCTATTGTCTAGTGGAAATAAATTTTGAGGTACGAGAGGAAAAACATCTTCATTTGCCCATATAGATCTAAATTCACCTTTAAAGAAGTCTTGAGAGTCGGTATATCTAGCTAATCCTTGTAATGAAATGTTATTAGTTTGTTCACGGCTTTGATAAGCTCTAAACGTTTGTAAGTAGGGATTGCTTAACGAATCGCCAAATTGATACTGATTACTAAAATCTATTTTTAAATCATATACATTATCAATAAATTCGAACGGAGAGATAAATTCATCATTTGATAATCCGGTTACATTACCAAGCTTATTGGGGTTTGGAAAAATATAAAGAGTATTTGCGCTTAAAGCTTTTAATTTGTATGAATTATTAAAATTTAAAAACGTACTAAGCCCTATCTTATCTGGCTTAAAAAATAATCCTATTTCTTTTGCTGTTTTTAGAAATTGGAGAGATGGTATTGCAGCTACTGAGGGGTATCTTTTATTAAGATAATTGGCAAAATCATTTACGGGTGAAAAAAGCACACCTGAAACAACATCAGATGATGTATTGCCTGTGGAAAGATAAAAATAATCAGTACCAATAAATTTTTCTATCTCTGATTTTTTTAAGTTTAAATTTAAATTTTCTACAGTTTCTGTATTTACTGTATTGATATAATCTCTATCTTTTAAAAGATTTAATTGTGAGGATTCGGGAGTTACATCAACTACAAAATTATTAATACCTAATTCATTAAGAAAAAATGCATATGATTTGATAGCTTTTACAATAGCGCTATCAAAATTTAAAAATAAATCCGGATCAATATCGTACGAGTTGTAATTAAAATATTCTTTTCTTTGCCCATTAGTAATATTATAGGAAGAAGGTGATTGAGTAGTACTAGTATCAAGATAATAAGAATAAGTGTCGAAAATGTCCTCAATATTAACAACGAGATTATTTCTTACATCAGAGAGTGATAAGCTCAATGTTCTTACAAAATCTGTTAAATCATCTGTTTCTAATGACTTGGATATTTCGTTATAAACTATTTTTTCTACACCAAAGTTAGAGCCTTTAAGGTTATATCTTAGCTGGCTAGTTTTTACATCATCTCTTAAAGTGCTATAATAGAGGCATATATCTTTTATCTTTTGTGCAAAAAAAGGAACTGCAATAGCTAGATCTCTATTATTATTAAGATCTAAATTTTTTAAAAATCTCTTTTCTTCCGAAGAGGCATAGCTAACTATTATTTCATTAATAAGATCAGCATAAGTTTTTTTAATTAAATCACTTACATCTACAACAGATTTACCCTTAATTTCATACCAATTATTTAAATATGATTGATATCTTACCAAGAAATCATCAGCATTAGTAAAAAGCGAATTATTATATTTTAACCATTCTATAAATGATAAAGGCGCTTGTTGATCTATAAGTGTAGTAGAATTATCTAAAGACGTTATAGATGAAGGTATCTTCTCGTCTATAAACCGTGTTGAATCTAACATTTAATTATTTAATTGTTATATACTATATCACTACCGCTTAAAAACAGTCTTAACCCCTTAGTCAATTCATAACTAATAATGTTCTGCATTATTCCGTTATCTTTAGACCAATCATTAAACGAACTATTGTTGAAGGATAGCGTAGTATACGGGTTATCCCAGTCTATTATGTTATTCAAGAATTTATTATCATAATTACCTTTAAATGCATAAAAATTATAGTAATCTGATATTTTATTGCCTGATAGTTCTTTGGGAGCAACTAAACTCCAGCCCCAATCATAACTAAAAGAAGATAACTGTATAGGCGTTTTAAAAGGAATTAATGACCCGTTATTAGAAATAAGAGATGTATTTACTACAGTATAAATGCTTGAAAACTTTTCATAAGCTACAAGAGGGATGCCTGAGGATATAACGCTTGTTAAGGTTGATAGCTGGGTACCTAAATTTTTACCAGGATTAATAGGGGTATTAAAGTCGAGGTTATATTTATTTTTATCTCCCCATAGTTTTTTATGTTTAATTGACAGCAAATCTACTAACCTTCTTAGCTGGGGAGGGAATGGGTAATTATATTGTTCAAATTGAATAGATAGCTCTTTACAGAAGGATAAAAGTTTATCTAAATTAGCGGTATCTATATCAGAAGTATTACTAACATAGTTTGCAATTTTTTCGTACACTGTTTTTCCGAGTTCATACGGCTTAGCACTTAACCCCCCAACTATACTACCTAAAAAGCCGTCAAAAAATATGTTTTTATCATCAAGATTATCAGTATATCTTAATGTTTTATAGTATTCCTTTGCATCGAAATCTTCATTTATTTTATACACTGAATATTCACCGCTATCTGTATATATATCAAAGAAATTAGAAGAACCTGATACTACCCTGTAGCTAGGTACCGTATCAATATACTTATTAAGCCATCTACTACCTAACCAATCACCATATGCTTGCCATCTACGTTCTTCAAAAGCAGAAACAGGGTTTATTTCACTAGACGGGGGGTAAGTAAGAGTTACATAGTTTAGATCATCTAACTGAGAGCTAGATAATGCAATAGAGTCTATAAAATAAATTCTATTGTTTAAATCATTTATTACCCATACGAAACCTGAGGTATCGCAAGCAATACCTCCTATACTTTGAATATAATTTGTAATGTTTCCTGAACCTGCTACAAAATATGTCTTTTTATTGGTAATAGCGTCAATTCGGGTAACTGTATCCTTATTTTCAACTACCCACGCATTTTGAGTAGCGTCTACAGATATATTACCAATAAGTCTAAAGCCGGAAAGAGGAAAACCGGGAACTAAGCTACCATTGTAGTCATATTTATAGAGATAATCATTTCTAGTATTAAAATCTTTGCCAGTTGTACTTAGATTATAGGTAGTAAGCCACACAGCTTTATTTCTATCTATGCATATTTCTACAGGAGAATGCATCCAAGGCATAGGAATTACCTTTAAAGGTGTTCCAAATGTATCATACTTTATTAAAAAGTTAGAAGCAGGGTTTGTATATGAAACCCATACATTATTTTCTATATCTGTATCTATAGAAGACGGCATTAAAAACTGTTCGCCGGCAAATCCGCTTAAAAACGCTATATTATAATCACCACTAAGATTGTAAGTAAAGAAATTTTTACTTGGATAGGCAACATTTTTAATATAACCTTCCCATCTGTCTATTTTAATACAAGATGAAGAGTCCATCAATGCAACCCATACATCATTTTTACCATCTAACCCAAAACTACAAGGTGCAGCACTTGAAAGTGCCGGGGAAAGAAGGTTTACTGTATAGTTTGTTCCATCACTTGCGCGAGCAGGGTAAGCTGACAGTCTGAATGATGATAAAATATATCCCTTATTATCAAATTTAAATATTTTATCGCTTGCACCATCTGCAAACCAGGTATTATATTCTTCTTCGAAGCTATTTCCTGAGGGAGCTATTTGTATTGCATATACATTTCTATTACCATCTGAGTCAAAGAACTGTTCTTGCGCGGAAAGTGTTAAAGTCAGATACCCGGGACAGTTTGTGTATATAAGAATTGAAAAAAAGCGTAACAATACGTTATATTCAGGAAGAGCAACCCAACCAAATAAACTATCCTTAGGGTAATTAGCGGGGTCTTGTATGGTTATAGCTGCAGTCAGAACACAGTTAATTGCAGTCTCTTGAGGAATAAAATAGCCTTTATAAAAACCGCCTATAGATTGAGGTACTTCTTGTGAAAAATCATCATAAAATTTTACAGCAGTGAAAGGCTTGACTTCATTGTTGTTTATAGTTACTAAACCAAATTTTAAATCATAAGAAGAAAGTGAAGAGAGCGAAGGGGTAGTAACAGACGAAGACAATGGAGGATAAGTTTTTGTAGTAAAGTTATCAATATCTTTAAACTTTATAACAAAAGGTATTTCTGTATTTTTCCAGCTTATTTTAGGTATATCAAATCGATTAGTAGATAATACACCCTCACCATCAATACCAGTTGTAGTAAGAGATAGTTTATATGCAGGGTTATGTCTTACTTTAATAATAGGTAGCTGAGTTTGACTAATATTAAGATACCCTTGTGGCGGATAAGAAATATAATCATAAACATTGTTAGTTTGTGAGTATAGATCTTTATATTTTGAATTATCTAAAGTAGCGTACAAAAAGATAGGCGTTTCTCGAGAAGTAAAGTTTTTTACTTTATCATCTGCATAAAAAAATTCAGCAAATCCTTATGATCCTGCTAAAATACTATTGTTATCATCCTTATTACACTGTAAAAGCTCTAAATTTTCATTTATTTTAACATAGATTTCTTTATTTGAAGTAGTAACTTTACTTACAGGTGAATATTCAAACACATCACCAACCGATCTTTTTTCATAAAACCTACTAAGAGCTCTTAGATGAGACCATTTATCTTTAAAAAAATTATCTATGTTTTGATAATCACCTGAAGCACCGGATGCGTATAAATTTAATGTATATCCTTCTGCGCTTAACGCATTATATGTCTGCCAACTAGAGAATCTATTTACTCTAAGCGGATCATTAATCTTACTAGCTGGGACATCGTATATAAATTTTCTATAATCTTGAAACAAAATTTGATCATTTATATAGTTAAAAATTTTTACGGATGGTTGGTAGGAGCTATCAAACGCATTACCAAACTTATCAAAAATTGTTAAGGTAATTCTATATTCACCTGGCCATTGGTACCAATGTGTAGCAGTAAGCTCATTAGAAAAGGTCCCGTCACCAAAATCCCATCTTACTAAAGTGGTGGAAATATTTTGAAGATCTAAAGGTGAAAAGGACTTTTCAAAATCTGTTAAAAAAGTAAGAGGCGTATTTTGAAGAGTATAACTAGATAGAGAGCTATTATTAGTATAATCTTTTACGTCAAAAAAAACGTAATAGTAATTAATTTGATTTGCCATTAGAATTCTCTCTGTAGAGTTTGAATAGACGGTGTGATTACAACAACCTTATTTTCAAAATCTAAGGGATCATTCAAAAATGGAAATTTAAAATAAGGAAGCTGAAGATCTTGTGTGGTGATTTGAATATCGGTTTCAGGGTAAACAGGGTTATAGATAAGAAGACTTATACCAGGAATGACTTTTCTTTCACCATTTTCCACTCTTACGGTATTAATATCTTTAACCCCTTCTAACGATTTTATTTTATTAGTAATATCAGTGAGACTTATAAGCCCTCCTAAATTATCTTTTATAGTTGAAAAGTAAGTAGAAAATATACTTTTAATTTGATCTTTTATTGCTTCTGGATTTCTTTTAGCTGTAATTTCCCTAGTTATTTCAAGAGTGGTAGTAGAAGCAATAGACGGTGACAAAATCTCACCTGGAAAAGATATACCTAGATCTACCGCCATGTAAACGGGGTCATTAACTATTATTTCTGCAGTAGCTAGCTTTACTTGTTGAAGATCGTTTAATAAAATTTGTTTTTGTGCAGAATTTAAGTAATTAGCTCTAACAGTTAATGAAGTTAATTTTTCAAGCTTAGGCACTGCATATATGTAAATGTTATTAAAATTACAAGAATCTGCAAACTTTACTTGATTAAATAGTACTCTACTCTCAAGATTAGGCTTTGTAATACCTAAATCAAAATAATACTTTAAATGACCTGATATATAATCCCAATTGTTTACTGCTTGAACAGAGGATATAATATTACTGTAATTTTTAGAAATATAATTAATAAAATCAGAAGTTGTAATTAGTCTATATTGACTTCTAAATGTATTAATTGCGTTGGCCTTTATACTGTCTACACTCTCAATATTTTGAAAGGTAGTAGACGCATCGATATTTGAGAAAGTTATAGCGTTTGCTTGATCTTGTGTTAAAAGTGCTAAATTTGATGGTACGTCATCAGTTTTTATTTCTTGAAACCTAGGAGTATTGTAAAAGAATAATTTATTATTATCTAATAGACCGGGGCCTATTTCACCTGATCTGCCGTTTGATATAAGATAATAGATAGCTACTTCATCATTACTATTAAGCTTTTTACCAGTTACGTTGTTTCCAAATTTTATTTCATAACGCTGATTTTCGTTTAGTCGTATTTCATAACATTGTGAATTTGACTTTTCTAAAAATAGTGATTGTACTGGCTTCCATTTTACCCATTTTGGTGCTTCTACAGAATTGTCTTTTACGTAAATATCAATATTAAAATGATCTATTAAAATATTATTACCGTTGTTATCAACAACAGTTATAGTCAATACTTCAAAAGGCTCTCCTGTTGCAACGTAAGTAGGATATTCTATGTAAGAACCTTGATAAAGCAAATTATTCTCTTGTAAGTCTACTAATTGCTCAGAAGTAGAAGTATTTTTTGAAAAAGTTACATCTTGATTAAAGGAATAATTTACACCATTAATTGAAAAATATGAGTATCGGGGTATAGTATAAATGCCTGTATTTAAGCTTTCATTAGCTGCTGCTAAAAAGGACAATATTGCAGTTTGATATCCAACAGGATTATAGTTTAAAAGCTTAACAATTTTATTAATATTTTCGAACAATTCTGCTGCGGTAAAAGTACTTTCAGAGCTAGTTCTGTTAAGATAAAAAATTAAAACATGATAGGCATAAGCAATAATATCTATAATAGAAGATATATTACTTCCCTCAAAGTTTTGATCAGTAAAGATATTATTATCGTTTAGCCGGGTATTTATTAAGCTCTTTAAACTGACAGCATCAAATGCTACGTAGCCATCTTGTGCTAATTGAAAATTATTAAATTCGGTTGCCATAATTATTCGTTAAAAAAGAATCCTGTTGTACTTAATGTTCCTACTAATCTAAAGCTACTAGCAGTAGGTACTGCTGCTATAGCTAGATTTAAATTGATAATGTATTGTTGATTAACCTCATCAACAGTAACTTCTATATTTTGAACTACCACTCTAGGTTCATAATTTATAATAGGTTGCAATATTTCATTACCTATATTACGAGCATAAATTTCAGAAACACGTGAAAAAAGATATTTTTGAAGGTTGACACCAAAATAAGGGTTTAATATTCTTTGACCTGGTACTGTAGTTATTATATTAAAAATAGAATTCTTTATAGCAGAATAATCATAATCTATCTTTAAATCTTTAATTTCTCTTCTTTTAAAAGCTCATTATTCTGTGTATATTCGAACTCCAAATCTAACTTAAGGTCAGTATAGGTGAAATTGCTTGCAGGTCTAACTGGTTCCGCTACAGAGTTAATCTTAATAGTTGCCACGTTAATTATTTATTAAACTTTATTTTTTTAAAAACAGTTTTATATATAATAAAAACAATAAATAATTATAATGAAGAGGAATTTTGTCAAAATCTATGAGTCTGTAATGCAGCGTTATACTAATAGAGGGTTTCTTGCTGGAGATGTTATTACTTTTAAGAAAGATGCTCTTAATAGTGAATGGTTTAAATCGCTAGGTACTAATACTCAAGATAAGATAAAACAAATGATTAGCAGCGGTCTTAACTTAAGAATATCATCTATTAAGAATGTATTTCCTAATGTGGGTGGAGCAGGTAATACGGATTTTACCGGTGCAGAAGTAAATCTTGATATTACTACTGAAATAGCTCCCGGTAGATATGGCGATTTTTGTACTATACCTGGTAATTTAGTAGAAGTTCACAGTAGTTATCCCAATCTACCACCTGTACCAGATGCATTTAAAAAAGATGATCCCTCAAAAAGAGTACATATTAAACCTAAGAAGTTTGAAGATGCAGAAAACAAAACACCTTTCTTAGCTCCTAATCAAACAAAACTATCCGATTTAGGTAATGGTAAATTATCAGAAGGTGATAGAGAGTTAAAGAACACTAATATAAAGATACCATCTGCTCCAATTAAAGGTCAAGCAGATCCTGCATCTTATACATACCAATATCTACCGGCTAGTGCTTAAAAAAGTTAGATAGCGTTATCAAACAGCTATAACAATTTATTTCTTGATCTACCACAAAACTACTTCTATACAAAAACTCTGAAATTGTCAAAAGCATTTCTTTTTTATTACTAATATCCTCAAGTTTATAAATGTAGTTAAATAAATGTCTTTGTAGAGAGATATAATCGCTATTAAATTTTGATTCATTATCAATTAAAGCTTTTCTAAGCGAAACTACATTTTGTTTCTTAATTTCATTAAAAAGCAATTCTAAAACATCATTTTCTAGTGATAGAGGAAGTACAAGCTTACCATTTAACGAATATTTTTGAAGCTCGTTTATACATTTACGTAAATCAGGGTAATTAGACTTTAAAAATTCTAATAATTTGGGCTTTTGTTCTTGTAATATTTCTATTTTTTCGGTTTTAAGAATATGAACACACCTTTTTACGATGCCGTCGAAAGAGGGTGTTAAGTCTAAACTTTGACATCTACTTTGCAGGGCGGGTATAACACGGTATTGGTAGTTTGCTGTCAAAATAAATCGAGTAATCTTTGCAAATTCCTCCATAGTATTGCGAAGAGCTTTTTGTGCATCAAGAGAAAGACCATCTGTTTCATCTAAAATAATAACTTTTATCTTTCCATCTATACTTCTTGTTTGCGCAAAACTTGTAACTTTACTTCTTATAGTATCAATACCGTTTTCATCACTTGCATTAATATAAAGGTATTGACATTCCAGAATACTATTAACTATAATTTTTGCGAGGGTTGTTTTACCTAAGCCCGGTGTACCTAAAAACAATAAATTAGGAATTTCTTTATTTTTACTAAAAGATTCTATTATTTTTTTGTTTATATCCGATATAATAAACTCATCAATAGTTTTAGGTCTATATTTCTCGACCCAAAGATGTTTGAAATCTAAATTCATTTACCGGAAGAGCCAAACCCCTTTTCACCTCTATCGCTTTCACTAGCTTTACCCCACTCAACTGGCATAGAAATGTTGATATAGAGAACAAATTGTGCAATTCGATCACCTGCTTTTACTGTATAATCAGTATCAGTAAAATTATAAAGCTTTACACCGGCGTCGCCCCTATAACCACAATCAATAATACCAGGATGTGCAAAAATACCGTATTTAAACCCTAACCCGCTACGCGATTCTACCTTTATCCAATACCCAGAAGGTATAGAAGCAAATTTTAGCCCTACTCCAACTACTGAGCTACTTTTAGCCGGAATTATTTTGTCCTCGACAGAGTAAACATCGTATCCTGTATCTGATTCATGATTTTTAGTAGGTAATTTAGCTAAATCGTGAGTCTTTTCAAATTTAAGTATGGGTAAAAACTGAATATTAGGATCTACATCTTTACTAAACATAGTATTATTATAACATAGCTTTATAAAATATCAATATGCTATAAATATTATTATGAGTGAAGAACTTAATGAAATGGTAGGAGATTTATTGGATCAATTAAAAGATGCTAATAAAAAAGCCGAACAGGTAAAAAAGGAATCAAACCCTTTAACAAAAGAAAATATGGAAAAGTTTGTTATTGAAAAGGCGGGTAAACTTGTAGAAGAAAGTTTAGATGTTATTAACAATGTAAAGGATTATATATCTTCGGCTCCAGAAAGTAAGGATGTAGGTTCCTTAGCTGAATTAATAGCCTCTACATCTACAGCTATAGAAACACTTAATAAAATTATTGTGACTGACAAAAGAAATGATACTTTAATTAAAGCAAAAGAAATGGATATAGCATCAAGAAAAGAGCTCAAGCAAGCAGATAATACCACCAAACTGTTAGCTACACGCGAGCAAGTATTTAAAATGTTGATTGATAGTGCAAATAATAGTGCAAAAATTATTGATGCGGAAATTATTAATTAAACAAAAAAGTCTTTTTTATTACTACATTCAAAAAATCTTGCATAAAAATCTTTCCAAATTTTATTAAAGTCGGGTACTAAGTCCTTAAACATCTTTACAAACTCATCTTCTTTAGGGAATTTGGGTAATAGTGCTCTTAGCTTAGCTTCAAGAGTTTCCGGGTCAAAATCAATTTCACCATCAAATAAAGAATTAAAATCAACCTTTCCAATTACCGGCAATCTAAAGTTACATATTGCTGCTTTTGTTCTATCAATAGCTGCAAGATAAGATTGAGGGTCATTAAGATTTAAGGTATTTCTATAGCCACCCGCAGCAAAATTAAATATTTCTTCAAAAGAACCTGGGTCTACTGATGGTAATACATTAGGTAGGTTAAGTTGAGGTATCTCAATAATGTTATTAATATTGCTAACCGAATTAACCAACCCGGAGGATGGCCCTAATATTTTCTTTGTATATTCTAAATTATTAATACCGACTTTATCTATAGTATTATTAAGATTAGTTAAATTAACATTTGGAATTCTAATATTGGAATAAGCGGCGTTTAATTTGGCTTGTGCAGATTGTGTTAGAGAAACAGGTTTTTGAAGTTTAAATGTTCTGGTCTTATATTTAAACTTATCATTTATCTGTGAAGTAGTAAGTTGAGGTGTATTTGCAGTCTTAATAAATATTCCTATTGACTTACCGATTGTTCTTGTACTTCTAGATTGTTTAATTTGTTTATGAGATACATCAAAAGATTGAATAGTATTTTCAATATTTGAATTATATTGGATGTTATAAACTTGTTGAATATTACAAGAGACATAATCTCTAGGATTGTATCCTATCTTATCGTTTATATTACTAAAGTAACAAACATACTCAAACGTTCTATCGAAAGTAAGCGCGAGATCATCAACCATACCGGGTGATGCATTATAAAATTCAAGATAAAAGTTTAAATCAGTAACCAAGTTTAAGCCGTGAGGTTGAGTTGAATCAATGGCTATATTGTAAGTATCATTAATTCGTTGTAAATTTATCAGATTGGTTTTCATTAAAGATGAAGTTTTTAGACTAAGCTCCTCATTCACACTTTTAGTAACTTCACTTAATTTATTAGATAAAGAAACAGGAACCGTGTTTGGTGCTCCAAAACTACAAGTTACATCAAATAAAGGGGATACTGAATCATCGAATTTAACTCTAGTATTAACTAAAGAACCTACACTATCGCTAGGATCATCTAAGAAAGAGTGCTCTTCCTTATTAACCTCTTCTTTTATAATTTCTGTGCTATTTTTAAATTTTTTATACCAATAAAAAATAAAATCATTATCATAATTGTTAAGAGTATTTTTATCTAATGTTGTAAAAAAATTAGATATGTTTGTAACTGGGTTAGAGCTCTTTAAACTTGTCCAGTAATCAATAGAAGTGCTAAATTGAGGAGTAAGATCGCCGTTTAAATCTCTTTTACCGCCTGCTACTGTTAATTCACGTACAGCAACTCTTGAAACTGTTGTTATAGGTTGTTGCGTTGGGTAGGTATTAGTAGGAGGTGGTAGTACAGAGGTAGGAGGTGATACCCGCACTCTAACAACAGGGGGGGTACTGCGTGCTAACCGCTGTTGCTCTGCATAGGAATCGACAAACACATCTACAACAGGTTGGCCTCCGGTATTTCTACTAGCTGTTCTATTTTTAACTGCTCCTCCTGTATCTTCTGCTCTAAAAGAACTACCTAACCCCGGTATATCTATAATACTACCATAGGGTATATCGTTTTTATAGACAGCTACACTTCTCCCTGATTGTAATGGTCCATAAATGTTACTATTAGCTCCTATCTTTTGTTTAGAATAATAATCTGATTTCGGTTCATCAGGTGAGTAGAATGTAACTCTTACATCCATTTCATAAGACCCGTCCGCATTAATGGTCGTAGGTCTATTGTTTAGCAATAATGGAGGTTGTGTAGAAGTTGTTACCAGTGTAGAAGTTTTTTCACCATTACTCAAGGCAGGTGAATAATCAATACTACCTATAGAATTAAGATAGTTTGTATATTTTATCGCAAAATCTAAAGAATTAGCTACATTTGCGTCAACTAAATCAGGATACGCTGTTTTTGTAGATGTACGTGTCATTTTATTTACTATTGGTATTTAAGAATAAATTATCGTAACTGTAAGTCTTAACGCACCTTAAATCGTTAAAATATTCATTACCTTCGAAAACGTGCTTTACCTCCACAACAAAATATACACCTAAAAATTTACTATCAAAATCACTATAAGGTTGGGCACCGCTTCTATCAATACCAATAAATTTTCCTGCTTGTCTATGAGTACTGCCCGGTATTCTAAATAATACAGAATTATTCATAAACACACTGCTAAATAAAGCTTTATTTCTACCTGTGCTTAATCTTTGATCAGCTTCTTTAGCAACTATAGAAAATGTATTTTTTACATTTTTTTGAAGCAAGCGATATTCTCCTGGATAAAAGTTTGAGTATGCAGAGTCATAGCTTACTTTATTAAACGGAGTTACATAGTTTTTAAAATAACTACTTAGTATAGAGTTGATAGTATTCCTTGATTGATCAATATTAAATATTTTTTCGTCGCTATCGTAGCTATGTACAATATGTGTTACTAATTCTTGTTGTGAAATTTCGCCAGGCATGGAATCAAACACAAAATTGTTTATAGTACCAAATTTGCCTAAATTGAGAGCATTAGAAGGTGTAAAGCTTATAGATTCGATTTCAAATTCGTTATTGTTATCAGAATAAACACCTAAATTAAATGTTTCTAGGTAATTTGCACCAATTTGAGATTCTGAGTTAGAAGAATTAAGATAAAGAGCTTTAGAAAATGTTTTATTAAGACTTTCAAAAGTAAAATTATAAGTACCTCTTTCAATTCTTAAAAAACATTGATCAAAATCGTAAGCTTTATCTGATACATGTTTACCTAATAAATACTCTAAGCAATCAATACCTTTAAATGAAGCGGGTGAAGAAAAATATATTTTTGATCCACCTTTATCAAAATTTTCATTAAAAGTAATTGGGTATCCATCTGATTCGCTAAAAAATTCTTTTAAAAATAGTTTTATCGCATCACCCGTATTAATCCCCCTGTCAATATTGTTTAAATTTTCAACTCTATCACTTTCTACATAATTTGCTGTAGTGAAGTATGAGTTTTTTTCTCTTAGAAGCTCGTAATAAAGATCCCAAAAATATAGTTTTTTAAACTTCTCGCCCGGGCCTTCACCTAAAACTTCTTCAGAATTATATATTGCAAATTTAAATAACAATCTAAATGCTTTATCTTCGTCTAAGCTTTTAGAATAATTAGCTTCTTCGGTTAGCTTAGGTAGAATATCTATAACCAGTATATCTCTGGAATCACCTTTAAAAATAAATCCTTTATTAGGAGTAAAGAATGTAGTGGTTTTTGCTTGCTCTTTATTTTGAAAATCTGCTATGCGTTCAACAGCATCAAATTTGTTATTAATAATAATGTATCCTTTATGAAAAAAATTAGTGTAATCATCCTCAATCACTAGCGAATTAATTGCGCCTATTTTTAATTCTTGGTACCTGCCGTCGACGGAGAGTAGACCCACTCTAAACCGGTAGTTGTTGTTATTAACGATGTCTTGAAAATCTTGCTGCTGCGAATCAATTAAAGTTGTTGCCATATTATACTAATGCTGTTTTTAGTTCGTTTAAAACTGTAGGCACGTATTGTGGTTTAATAATTTTTAAAATAGTACCTGTGTCGGGAGATTTTATAGGATTAAAGACTTTATTTGTTAAGCATATTAGCCACCACAAATCAATTGTTTTATAAGCATTAAAGCTTATTACCGTCCACGGCATTTTTTGTGTTACCTGCTGATAATATACTAAAGAATCATCTATGCTGTCGGGTAAATAAACAGACTGTAAGAGATTGTAAAAATATTGACTATTACCTGTCTTATAAAGTTTAAATATATTTTCATATCTTGTTGTTTTAAGTTGAGGTAAGTCTGATATAGTGTTTTGTCTATTTCCCATCATATATTATTTACCTTCCCGATATAATAGTCTCTACTATGTTACTAGCTTGACCGGCTAATGTTCTGGTTGTTACTAAGGATTCGTTATTTAAAATAGAATACATAAAATTCTTTGATTCTGTAATAAGACTCTTTACAGTTATGTTAATAACATATGCATCTGGTATAATAGCTTTTATATTTCTGGGTGTTTGTGAGTTGACGAACCCTCTTACTACAGAAGGAGCATTATTAAATCGGTTAAGTAAATTATTAAAGAATCCCCCGCTTGGTGTTTTAGGGGGAAGAGATTCATCTAAATTTAAATTTTCAATATAAGAGAGGTTAAATGCTAATTCTCTTCTTGAACCTTGAAAATCTACAGAAATTCTCGATATATAACAAAAAGGTAAAAATTTAACCCCAGGTATCTCGACTTGATAGAGAATAGGGGGTTCTATTATTGATAAATTTTTTCTAGAAGGATTATTGTTATAAAGAA
>Ga0172367_10004535_pt1 | contig 17244 bp, 28 predicted proteins | sample Lak10m_FD_114542 | JGI IMG/M metagenome (GOLD analysis project Ga0172367, IMG submission 114542) | Freshwater microbial communities from Kabuno Bay, South-Kivu, Congo - kab_022012_10m | ecosystem: Environmental > Aquatic > Freshwater > Lake | place: Democratic Republic of the Congo: South-Kivu...
AAAGTATTTCATTGAAAACTTCATCACATAGTGTGAAAATAAGCTGAAATTAAACAGACAATGAGAACTAATTTTAGTTGACAATAGTACAGATGTTGAAAAGATCTATTTATATTTTGAGAAGGTAAAATATAAAGAACTACCACAATTTAGTAATATAAAATAGAGTAGTCAGATCTTAATTAAACTTTGAGAAAAAAGAAAACAGATTGAGTTATCATACTCAAACCTTTGAAAAGATTTTGATGAAGATTTTTAATTGTTTTACTCATCTCATTCATACATTCAAACAGAGAATCTTTTGGACTCTGTTTTTTCAATTATACCCTCAAAATTTTCAACTGCTAATGTTCAATCCTTAAATAAAGCATTTACCTTATGATGTGAAATAGCAAGTATTTGAGGCAATAATCATAACTCTTTAATCATTTCTTCAAACTTTACTTTATCTATTTGAGTGAAGTTTGGTTGATTTGAAAATGATATTTTAAACTTGTTTCAATAAAGAACTTTGAATATCTCTCATTGTTCTTTTTTTGTATCAATATATTTAATAAGCATTGCTTTAATGTTTTCAACTCATGCTTCAATCTCGGATTTTTTCTTTGTTAATTCAGCATATTCATCAATCAATCATTTAATTGTTTTTTCAGATAATCAGTCTACAACCTCATCTGTATAGTAAGCATGTGTAAATAAAGGACAAATAGTTTCAAAATCACAGAATCTACAAAGTCATGATGAACAAGGTTTGAATGCTTCTTTATCTCAATTAGATAGTCTACTTTTATTTAGTTCAATTTCCTTAATATATGAAAGATATTTTTGTTTAACTTCATCAAGCATTTCTTTGGTTAATTCCCATTCATCAACAATATCAAGTGCCAAGTAAACAAGTCTTGCTTTTAGTTTTGTGAAATAGTTTCAATACTTTTCATATACCCCTAATCAGTAAAGTGTTAGTTGTTCTTTATGAGACTCTTTATCATTAATTTTCTTGTTTGTCTTATAATCATTTATAACAAATATAGATCAATCTTTATCTAACCTATCAATAAATCAGTTAAAGTAAACTCAATCAGTTATTTGAAAAACAAAAGTGGATTCAGTATCAACAGTTTTTGATTGAGTAAAAGGATGGTAGTTATTGTAATAAGATTTAAGATACTCAATACCTCTTGTCTTGTAATCATCAACTGTATTATCACCATGAGTATTTACTTCTCACTTTCACTCTTTTAAAGCTTTTTCAACTTCACTATTCCAATAATTATTAAAATTTTGAACAACTTCATCAAGTTCTGGTGTTTTAAAATTAGAAACAGAGTTATAAAGTTTTTCCAAAGCAAAGTGAACAGAGTTTCACAATAAAAGTTCAGCAGATAATCACTGTTCTGGTTGAGGTATTCTGTCAATGTATACAAACTTATATTTCAAAGGGCACTGTTTGTAAGTATTGATTTGAGAGAAAGAGTATTTTGCCATAAGTTAAAATTATCAATAAAATACAACAATAATAAGAAAAAAGTGGTGAAAATCAATATTTAAAGGAGAAATGGCTATGTTAAAATATTTTTCAATTATTTTCTAAAATCTAAGTATAAATAATATAATAAAATATTTAACAAAAACTAAAATGAAAAAGAAATGATTAACACTAATTGAGTTAATTGTTGTAGTTGTTATCATAGCGATTTTAGCAACAATTATTTATCTTGTAGCAAGTGAACATATAAAGAAAGCGAAGAATGCTGTCATACTATCAGATATGAAAACAATAAAGACAGCGATTGAAGCAGCACTTACTTCTGGTGAGTTGAAGGAAGCTCCAAGATTTAATTGAGATGAACTAAATGGGTGAGTTGAGTTTACATATGACAATATGAATCAACAAGATGTAATTGTGTTGAAAAAGTATTTAAGTATGTGAATTGAAAATAACTGAAATAAAGTTTCAGTTTGAGAATTAAACAAACTAATAGGTTTAATGGAACTACCATTGAATCCAACAACAGAAGAACCATATGTATATTGAAAACAAGATAGTTGATCAGATAGTTTTCAATTAGCAGCGGTTGATTGAGATTGAAAGTTGATAGTAGATTGAAATTTTAGACCTTGACTTAAAATAGAGTTTAAGGTATTAAAAGAGGGTAGTTTAGATCTTCTAATTGATTTAAACTGAACAACATGAAGTTTTCAAACAGTAATGAGTTGAGGACTGTATGAACTATCATGAAGTTCAATTGATACATTAAAAACAAATTTTGATTTGGTTTATTAGAAAGTATCATTGCAGTGATCAACACAAACAAAAGTAAGTGTTGTTGCTAAAAATAGTTGAGTAATGAAATTAGCACAAAATGTAGTGTTAAATTATGAGGAATGAGTGATTGATCCGAACACAATAACAATAAGTTGAAATAGTTTAGGATTCATATCAACAAACTATATAATAAATAAAGTAAAGCCAGAAACATTTTCATCACTATCAACAGATGTAGCAATACAAAGTAAAAGTATAGTGGTTGATGTAAATACAGGCAATACATTATTTACAGGAAATTTAACATAGCAATACTTGGGAGGGGGAACACCAACATTTTCATGTCCTGTTTGATATGAAGGTAATTGAATGGCAATAAATAATGTAAGTTCTCCATATTTATCTATAACACCTAATTGAAACTATATAATATACAAAAATAATACTGACTGATGAAAGCTTTATAAAAAGTCAACAAATGATACTTCAAATTGAACAGCTATTACTTCTGTATGATGAAATTAGCCTCAAATTACTCCTGATTGAAATTATGTGTTATATTCATGAGATAAACTATATAAAAAATCAATTAATGATACTTCAAATTGAACAGCTATTAATTTATTATCATGTTAGAAATCATCAATTTCACCTGATTGAAATACAGTAATATATTCAAGTGATGCAGCTGACTGATTTAAATTATATAGAAAATCTATAAGTGATAACTTAAACTGAACAGTATTATCAAGTTTGTCACTATATCCAACAATAACACCAGATTGAAATTATGTAATTTATACAAACTGATCAGATGGAAAATTATATAAAAAATCTGTAAACGATAATAGTATTGGCACTGCAATAACATCTGATACATGAAGAGAAGCTCAAATAACACCTGACTGAAATAATATTATTTATATTAATACTACTAATTGAGATAAATTATATAAAAAGTCAATTAATGATAATAGTAATTGAACTATAATAATGTCAAATTCCACAGGATGATTCTCAATAACACCAGACTGAAACTATATAATATATTCTAATTGAAATGATTGATTTAAACTATACAAGATGTGTTTATCAAATTAATCAAAGAGAGGAAATCCTCTCTTTTTTAAATAAAAAGATTTTTCCAAAATTTCTCTTTTTCTAAGTATAAAATAAATAATAAAACTAATAATAAAACAAAATGAAAGTATTTAAAATTTTATGAATGTTATCAATTATATCTTTTTCCTCAATCATATGCTCAATAACAAATGCAGAAGATATTTCAAAAAACATTACTTGACCATCCCAACCATCATGAAACAGTAAAGAATTTTATAACCCATTCATTCCATGAGATTCTAAAAGTTAGTGATTTAGTATAACACAAAATAATCAGGATGATAAATGAAATAGTGCAAAAAACGAAGTATGAGAAAACTTTTTAAAAATGGAATTTCCTGTTGTAAAATATTCAGATTGATCAATTATTACTAAATATAGAGTGTATTATAGCAATAAACATATAGAAAATATAAAAGAAAATGAAATACAAATTAAAGACTATAATTTATCAGAATCTGAAATTAAAAAAAATAATTGAATGATAAAATTATTTGTTGAAGGTATTAGTAATAAAACACAGTAGTCATTTGTAATAGTTCCTTTGAAATGAGATGAAGTTTGAAACCCATCAACTATTTTTGAATGAGATTAGTCTGTATATATAAATCAAAAAGAACCTCAAAAACCAGTAAATAAAGTTGTAAAGAAAGAGGAAAAGAAAATAAACTCAACAGTTGTTAGTAAACCAATATGAAAACAAAAAGAGACATGACCAGAAGAATGAGTTATACTGTTCTTAATACTATTTGTATCTTGATTCTATTTCATAATTAGGAAAGCAGAATAAAAGAGGAGTTGTTCCTCTTTTTTTGTTACCATTTATTATTTTTATTTTAATCATTTATTATTTAACTTCATATGAAAATTTTTTTGGTAATTTTTGACTTCAATTAAATATTTTTAGATAAACTTTTCCCATGGGCCAATAAAAAGATTTTGGCTTAAAATAAAGAAATTCTATTTTTTACAATACTGTTTAAAGTTTATCAGTTTTTAGTTAAATTATTGTATGTTTTAGATATGAAATTTTTTTGGTAATTTTAATTAGATAGTTTTCAATAATTATTATATGAAAATTATATATTATAAATTATTTCAGTATTCAGTCTAACTCTCTTTTAATATCTCACTGTGTTTGATTTAATCTCTTTTGTTTTTCATTCCAATTCTTTTCAAACTCATTTAATACTCATAAAAGTAGTGTGTATTGATCTTGTGAAATTAGTTTATCATTTAAATATCAGTCTAATTCTTGTTTTCTAACTTGTCTTCAAACTCTCCAAAGTCTTTCATCCTGTATTTGGTCTTTTAACTGATCTCTAACTTTTGGTAAAAATTCATCATAGAGTTCTTTTGTAATCTGTCAGTGTTTATAATATGAAACTAAGTCTTTGATTCTTAATGATTTAAACTTAATGTCTAAATTCAAATCTTCTCTCTCTAATGGAGTATATCATCAATCTGTTGCTTCAATTAGAAATAATTCTTTTGAAAGTTGTAATGAATAAAAAGCAATATCCATCCAAGCCTGAAAATATTCAATACTATGGCTATCTATTTTTCTCTCAGGAATTATTTTATTGTTTTTTTCATCAACTGACTTAATTTTAAATAACTCATATTCACCTGTTTGACTATTTTTCTGTTCCCAATATCAAGCAAGAATACTTGCCTTTTTAAAATAATAATCATTTCTTACTCATTCCTTATTATTACCCTCAATAAGTAAAATAATATCAAATTTTTCAGTTTCAAACCAATGAATATTTTTTCAATCCCTACTAAATCATATTACTCAATCTTTATAAAAGATAATATCCCAATTTGGATCTATTTTATCTACCTTTGGATATTTCTCGCGAAACTTATCCTTTATTGATTTTTCAATTAGGTCTCTTCTTTCAGATGAAATTTCTACCATTTTTAAATATTTAAGAATTAAATTTAATTATATTGAGTTTGAGGATTAAAGTCAAACTTTCTTCTTCAAGTTCTAATATCTAACTTCAACTTCTTGTCCATATTATTTACAAACACATCCATAGTTTTTGTTAACCAGTATGTATCATCTGCAAATTTCTTCTCAACTCTTTCTCATTTAACCCTTGCTTCTAACACCTGAATAAACTCTTCTTTAAGTCATTGTCTTCTTTCATTCAATGCTTTAATTAAGTTCTCCATTGTTTTTTCTGATGAGGCAGGTATTTTTCATGCTTTAAAACTTTCTGTTAAATAATTTATTACTCCATCTATTTCTACATCAACTGCTTTTCAAACTTCTTGTTTTATAACTGTTGGATCTTTTAATCATTCAAACTTTCATAATAATTTTGAAAAGTTTGTTGTTATTCATTCAGGTGATAGCTTTGACACATCAAATCATTTCAATAATCTTTCTACATTAATCTTTGACAAATCAGTTCTTAATAATATGTTTATCTCACTCGCTGATCATCCATTTCAACTATTATGATTCTCATTTTTTAATTCATCTCACTTGGTCTCTCACTTCTTTTCTCATCACTTCTCTCATGCTTTTTCTGCTTTCCTTGACCCTTTTGTCTCTCAATGTCATCTCTCCATATTTTGTTGCTGACTTGGGACCATATATCTCAAATCAAACAACTCCTTCCCTGTCTTATTCATTTGAAACAAAACATTCCGCAATCCATTAAACTCATTATTGTATGGTGGTATCAATCTTCAATCCTTTGTTACTATTCCAAAATTATATCTTTTTCAGTCATGACTCATGTTTACTATTTTATATCACATCTGATCTAACTTTTGTATCTCAATTGTAAGTTGTTCATTCAAAGCCATCAACTTATCATTTAATCATTTTGCCCTATCTGATCTCTGTATTGGATTTTCAAATCATCATCATACTATCTTTCCAGAGCCTTTAACTGCTGATACAAACATTAAATTATATACCAATGAGTTTATTAAATTGTCCCTTGTATTCAACTCATCAAAATGTTGTCCCATTCTTTCAAATACATCTTTATCTCAATTATCTAATATAGTTTTTTCAACTGTTCAAGATAATAACTGGAATCATGTAAACATTGATGCTTCAATTCATATTTTTCATCATCCTATTACTCACTTTGTAGCCATTCATTTCACGGTATTAGGTAATCACTGTTCAAAAGCATTCATACCCATTGCTCACATTCATATTGTTGTTCACTTAAATATACCAAAAAGTGCTATATTTCAACCATATTCCAATGTTTTCTTTCATAAATACTGTGTCGTACTCATATCAGGGCTATATCATAATCAATATCCCATTCAATCTGCTCAATTTTGTCATCTTGCCATATAAAGCAATCAGTATCATGCTGATCTAAATGCATTATGGACTAATGAATAAGTCATTCATGCTTTAATTACTCAATATCATTCAGTAAGTGGAACCATTGATGCTGTTGTTAATCAAGCAAAAATGATTGCTCATCACTCTATTGCGGTTTCATATGGTTTCTCCCGAGCATTGTTTAAAGCATCTGTAAAAGCATCCGTAAACTTTTCTCAAATACTATCTCTATATATGTCATCAAATCATTGTTTATATTCTGCTTTTGTCTGTTCTTTATTCTCTGTATTACTAAACTTAACTTTTCCAAAGTCTAATCTTAGATTTAGGTTTCATACTGACAGTACAAAATTCTCTCACTTTTTCACTGCTGGATGTCAAATATCAATCATAGTATTTCATAAATCATTGACAAATCATTTAGTCAGATTTTTAATTTTGTTTAAATATTCTTGTTTTAAATGTGGTATGTTATTTTTTCATTTTCAATGAGACTCTTTAAGAGCCTTTATTTTACTATTTAATTCTACATCCAATTTTTCTAAACTATCTATATAATTTTGATATTTTGCTGTTAGTTTTGGAACATTTCTATCAATTGCTGTTTCTTTCAATCAAGTGTCTCAAACTCTTTTTGTATCCCAACTAAGTTTTCATTTTAATGTTAAATAATCAAAATGTTTAAGTGAATCTTCCCATATCTGTTTTCATTTTGGTGTTTTAAGAAACTCTTGAAGATCTTTATAATCATTAAACTCTTGCTGATCTAATTGTCCTAAAATAGAATTAGGATCAGATAAAGAAGTTAGATTAGATTTTCATGAAGAAACTATATTTTGAGTATTTAATAAAACTCTCATAGCATTATCATTAAACACAATAGGTTGTTTAACTATTTTGCTTCTCATAACATTATCAGAAACAACACCCATATATTTTCATAGTTTAATAATATCCATTGTTTCACCAAGTGAAGGGGAATTATCAATTGAAAAATTCAGTTCAGATTCATAAGGTTTTCCAAATATATTTTCATAACATTTTCTAACTATAACCATATCATCTACTGATAAGTTAGAAGTTCATTGTTCATATCTCATAAAAGAGTTTTCAAATCACTTTTTTATCTTTTCCATAAATCAAGGTTCTCATTTAAGGAACTCTCTTAAAGTGTCATAATCTTTTGGGTTTTTTAGAGAATCAGCTAATCTTTTGACTTCATTTCAGTCAATCTTTCAATCATTAAATACATCTCAATACATTTTATCTAAACCCATTTTGTTTTTGTTTAATATCAGTCTAAAAGTTTATCCAACTCACTTTGTTCGATCTCCCTTTCGTCTTCTTCTTTTTGTTTTAATTGTTGTAAATTATTCATAGATTTAATAATTGACTCTCTTTCATTTTCATCAGTGATAAATTTAAGTCAATTTTTGATATATTTTAGTATAATATCTATTGTATCATTATCAATTCAATCTTTACTTAAAACCAAGAAAAAACCTTCAATATCTGGTCGGTAAACTTTTAGTTTATTAAGGATTTCCAACAGCACTTCTTGGTTTATCATTATACATAACAGAATGAAAAAAAAGTAAATATTAAATTATAATCAAATCTCAAAATAAAGCAATTTTTAGCAGACATTTTTAAGCAAACTATTCAGTAAAAAAATATTTCCAAAAATAGATAATAAAGAAGTAAAAATAGTATAAGAATAACAAAATATTTATATATAGTTTTAAATATAACAAATAGTCATGAAAATTAAAAAACCAAAAGTTAAATATCAGTTATCTAAAATTAGATCAATGATAGAAAATAATATTGAAGATAAAGAGGAAATAGATAAATTTGTAGAAAAAGAGATTAAAGAGATAGTAGGTTAGTGAGTTATTTGAGATAATATGTATAACAACTATCTTAAATGAGATTTATGAGTATTAGATGAGTTGATAGAGATTAGAGATATTCCATGGAATAATGAAAAATGGAGTAGGTTAGAGAAGTATGAGAAAAGAGTAGAAGAGTAATTATATATTTAACAAAAAATAATGAAGATAAAAAATATTTGAATAAAATCAGTTGATTTAAGTAAATTAGAAAAAGTCAAAATATGTGAAACCTATAACTTCTTATGGATTGTAGACTTTAAAGAGTGATTTGCTATATTTAAAAAACAAGATTAAACACAATGATACATAGATACAAAATGAAATATAGTAGCAGAATGATTTAAGTTCTGTGAAAATTTTAGTGATTGATTAGCAAAGTTTAAAAGAGAAGATTGAACAAGAGGTTGGTTAAAAGAAGATTGATCAATTTTAGCAGAAGGTTTTAGAAATTGTTGAAGTTTTTACGAGTGATACTCATATATTGAGTATATGGATTGAACAGAATGATGGATTAGTAAAGAATGAAAACAACTACCATGAAAGTTTAAAAAGGTATGAGACTTTAATGATTGATATGCATGGTTTCAAAGACAAGACTGAACAGAGTGATAGATTGACACTGAATGAAATTATTATAATAAATACAAAAACCCACTATAACTATTTAACCATCAAAATGAAGATATTAAAATGACAAGATATTAGACTTAACTTTAATATAGATTTATCATCAATGTCAAAAGATGAGATCTGTTATTTTTATAATTTAAATTCAATCGATGATTTTATAAACTGATTTGCTACTTTTTCAATAAACTGATTAGAATGATAGATTGATTTAAAATGAAACATTATAGCAGAAGGTTTTGATCACTGTATTGATTTTGAAAACTGATTTGGGATCTTTAAAAAACCTGATGCTACTGAATGATAGGTTAAACCAGATTGAAAAGTTTTAGCAGAAGGATTTGATTAGTGTGGAGCATTTCATGAATGAATAGCAATCTTTTGAAGAAAAAATTGAACAGAAGGGTATATTAAAGATGACTGAACAGTATTGGCAGAGTGATTTGAAGAATGTTGAGAGTTTAAAGATTGATATGCTAAAATAATCAATAAAAATAAAACAGTTTGATATATTAATAAAGAGTGAGTTATATATGATCATAATAAAGTTATCATTAAATAAATAAGTTCAACTAAAATATATTTATAACAAAAACAGAATGAAGTTAAAAAGAAGTAAAGATATAAGAATGAATACTAGAATGGATTTAACAAAGATGACAGATGAAGAAATTTGTGAAGAGTTTGATTTTAAACATATTGATGATTTTCAAAAATGATTTGCTTGGTTTCAAAGACAAGATTGAACTGAATGATAGATTAAATCAGATTGAACAGTAATAATTGATTGATTTAAAAAGTGTTATGATTTTAAAGAATGATTTGCTCATTTTGAAAGAGAAGATTGAACTCGGTGATAGATAAAACCAGATTGAACTATTTTAGCTGATTGATTTGAAGATATTTGATTTTTTAATGAGTGATTTGCTTAGTTTAAAAATCAAGATTGAACTTAGTGATAGATGAAATCTGATTGAGCTGTTTTAGCTGAATGATTTAAAAAGTGTTATGATTTTAAAGAATGATTCGCTCAATTTCAAAGAGAAGATTGGACTATGTGATAGATGAAATCAGACTGAACGGTTTTAGCTGAATGATTTAAATAGTGTTATGAGTTTAATGAATGATTTGCTTGATTTGTAAGAGAAGATTGAACAATGTGATAGATAAAACCGGATTGAACTATTTTAGCTGATTGATTTGATTAGTGTTATAGTTTTTACGAATGATTTGCTATATTTCAAAGAGAAGATTGAACTTAGTGATAGATAAAAGAAGATTGAACTATTTTATCAGAGTGATTTAAAAAATGTTGAAGTTTTAATGAATGATTTGCTATATTTGAAAGAGAAGATTTAACAGAATGATACATAGATATGAAATGAAACTATTATGATAAAAACAAAAACCCATTATAACATCCAAAAAATATATTTATAACTATTGATAAAATGAAACTAACAAAACAAAAAATAACAAAAGATAGATACAGTGTAAATCTATCAACAATGTCAAAAGATGAGATCTGTGCTTTACATGATTTTAATAATGTATGAAACTTTAATAACTGACTTGCTTAGTTTGAAAGTGAAGATTGAACAATGTGATAGATAAATACTGAGTGATTTGTTTTCTTACAATGATTTGAATATTGCGATGATTTCCATGATAGAACAGCAATTTTTAAAAGAGATTGATTATACTGACTGATTCGAGATGATTGATCAGTAATTAAAGAATGATTTAAAGATATAACTGGATTTGAAGACTGAATTGCTATTTTTACAAATCAAGATTGAACCATGTGATATGTAAACTCTTACTGATCATTTTTAGCAAAATCATTAAAAGAATGTGGAAGATTTATTAATTGAGTTGCTATATTTCATAGAAAAGACTGAAAAAAATGAATAATTAATAAAGATTGAAAGATATTATGAGTCTTTGGTTATTGTGATGTTTATCAAGAATGATACTTATTATTTGAAAAAAAATGATTATTTGGTTAGGTTGATACTGAATGAAGAGTTTTAGCTGATAATTTCAAAGACTGATAGTCTTTCAATGAATGATTTGCTAGATTTAAAAGAAAAAATTGAAAACAGTGATAGATTAAACATAATTGAGATGTTTTAGTTGAATGATATTTTGAAAAATGTTGAGATTTTTACGAATGATTTGCTACTTTCAAAAGACAAGATTGAAATTAGTGATAGATGAAAGATGATTGAACAGTTTTTGTAGAGTGATTTAAAGAGTGTTATGATTTTCAAGAATGATTCGCTCAATTTCAAAGAGAAGACTGAACCATGTGATCAATAGATTTCAATTGAAAATACTATAAAGATCTATACTAAAATATTTTTAACAAACTATTATGATGAAAATTAAAACTTGAACTAAAAAAAACAAGGATCTAATGAGAGAAGAATTAGCAGAACAGTGAATCACTGATTTCTATGAACAAAATCAAGCAATTGAAAACAGTCTTAACTTTGATAAAGATAAAATCATGAGTTTTTTTAATTTATCTAACATTAGATTAAATGAATCTATTGAACTATGTAATACAATACTAGATGAATTTATTTTAAACAAAGAAGATATTTTAAATAACTATATTGATGATATTGATAGTTGGAAGACAGTATTTTCTAATTTTGGCACAGTGGAGACTATGATATTCCCACTATTTTATATGAGAAACATTTGAAACTTTTTTAAAGAATGAAATTAGTTAGAAATAAGTGAAATTGAACTCACTTTAAAAGAAATTGATAAAGTGTTCAATCAACATATATCTATTATAAAATCTTTTAACCCACATCCAATTTTAGATAAACTACAAAAAGATTATGAGTATAATAGAGAATACATGCTAAATTATATAGGTAATAACATAACTTCATCACTTCTTAAAAAACAAGAAGAACATAAAGTATCACTGTTTAACTTTAATAAGAATGTAATTTATAACCCATCATTTTAAGAAGGCAAATAGCCTTCTTTTTTAGATGAAAGATTTTTCCAAAATTTTTTGATTTGGAAGTATAAATAATATAAGAAAAACTAACAGAAAAAAATGATTTTTTAGATAATTTTAGGGTTATTATTTGTAATTGTTTCTATATGATTCTTTCTAGTATAGAAATAGTTTTCTTCAAATGAAGAGTTAGATAAAGATTTAGAAGATTTGGAGAACTATGTATTTTACAAGATAAAGCCAAAAGTAAGTTCAAACAAAGGAGAAGAATCAGCAAAAAAGTTTCATTTATTTCATAAGTTCCCATTAATTATGATTCAACAGTTTCATAGTTTAAAAAAATGAGATTGTGTAAATTGAAAGCTAGATATTATAATTTGAACATATAAAGATAAAAGAGAATATCATAAAAGTTTGGAAAAGTTTATGGATACCAGAAACATAAATTATGTTCAAGTAGACTATAAAGATCTAGTTATTAATAAATATACAGAAGTAATAAATAATAAAAATAAAGCTAGATTTTTTGAAATTAGTAATAGAAATTATATGTACTGAACAAAATTAATTTGAGATAAAGACTTTCACAGTGAAATAATACAATCAATTGTAGACACAACAACAAATTTAAATGTATCTATTTGTTATTCTATAATTCCACTAGAAAAAAAACATCAAGATATAATTAAAAAAAAGATTAATTTAATTGAAAATAAATATAAAACAAAAAATTGAACAAAAGATAAAAATCAAACAGATACAGCTATTATAAATGGTTTAAATAAAAAACTAGATAATGAATTATTTACATTATCAATTAAACTATTAGTTTGAGAATCAGAACATGTTCAAAGTAATGAAGAAATTGAGAAGTTAATTAATGAAAAAATTGAAGTGATTAAATCAAATTTTAGCTTTATTGAAAATTCGGTCATTTTTAAAGAGATAAATAAAGATGATTTTAATATACTTCACCCTTATACTTCATTTTTAAACATTTTTTATAAATCAAGAAAAAATAATAAATCTTGATAGTAGTTTAACACAGAAGAAATTTGATCATTATTAACTTTATTTCAAGAAGAGTGTTATAAAGAAAATAATAAATTTAAAAAATATATCGATTTCCAGAAATCAAACACATATACAATTCCAAATGATATGATTAGTTCATGAACACACCTTTGATATAATTTATCAGATTGAATAAGAACAGAAGTATTCCAAGATTTTGAAAGTAGAATGAGACATACTTATATTATATGAAAATCTTGAACTGGTAAATCTGTTTTACAAGTTCAATGTGCTTCTTCTGACATAAAAAATGATAAATGAATAATAGTAATAGATCCACATGGGGAACTAGTAGATGATATATTAAAATGTGTACCAGAAAAAAGAAAAAAAGATGTAGTATTAATAGATCCTGTTAATTATAAAAATGCAGTTTCTATAAATTTTCTTGATGAAAATGATCCTACAAAATACTCAAATGTTGCAGAAGAAATAATTAAAATAATGAAAGTTCTTTATTGAGAAGATGCAATTAAATGAGTTGAATGACAATATATAACTAACATAATTAAATTACTTCTATATTGTCCAAATGAAAATCAAGTTAATGAATATAATAAAAAAAATTGAACAAAATTTGAGTATTTATGAGAGAATTATTGAAAAACTTTACTTGACTTCAAACAAATTATTAATGATGATAATTATAGAACATATAAATTAATTGGAGTTGAAAAAGATTATAACCTACTAAATTTCTAGCAAAAAGAACACCCAAAAATTATGGAAAGTGAAGATTTAAGTTCTCAAATTAATTTATTTGTTAACTGAAAAATTGATAAATTAATTGGAAATGTTTATGCTGAATGATTTTTTTGATGAGTAAAACCAATTAACATTAGACAACTAATGGATGAGGAAAAAATCATACTTGTAAAATTAAACCAAAATTTAATTTGACCTCAGACTTGATCATTGATATGACTAATTGTTGTTCAATCAGTAATGAAAGCAGCAATGAGTAGAGCAACAATATGAATTACAGAAAGAAAAAAAAATGTTCTATATATTGATGAGTTTCAAAACTTTGTTACAGAAGATTTAAAAACAATCTTGGCAGAAGCAAGAAAATATTGATTATGATTAGTTTTAGCAAATCAGTTTCTTGCTCAGATTTGACCAGATAAACTTCCTTGAATGAAAGAAGCTATATTTGGTAATGCTTGAACAGTTATTTCCTTCACAGTATCACCAGAAGATGCTGAACAAATTGCTACTCTTATGGAACCATTTAAGTCAGAAGATTTAAAAAATATGCCCAAATATACCACTGCTGCGAGATTAATGATTGAGAATGATATAAAAGATGCATTTAGTATGAAAACAATTATGTTTGAAAAAACATATGGATGAAGAATTGATGAAAAGTTAATGAATATTGAAGATATTAAAAAACTTACTGAACTAAAAAATGAAATGATTGAATATTCTCTTTCAAACTATGGTGGAAAATATGAAGATATTATAGCAATTGCTGATAATAAACATAAATATTAGAATGACTTTGAAACATCAAATATAGCAACTTCTTCTAAAAAACCAAATGGTTGATGACAAATGGATGCTAAAACTTCTTTTGGTTCAAGTTCTAATCCACACAGTGATACAAGAAAATGACCTGATAAAATAGAAACAACTAAAAATGGTGAAGAGAAAGTTAGTTCAGCTAAAAAAGTCAGTGTTTTGAGCAGTAGCTGAGAAGATTATAATTCAAATTATAGTAAAGACAAAGAACTTCCACCTTTTAAAAACTTTTTAGATGATAAAAGAGCAAAAAATAGTAGTATAAGTCCAAAAATTGGCAATATAGAAGATTTTGAAGGAATTGAGGATCTTATGAGAAGTAATAATAATGACCCAGATTTGGAATGAGAAATAGAAAACCACTCAAAAGCAAAAAAACTTGAAGAGTTTAGATTAAGACTTAGTGAATTAGGAAAAGATAGAACCAAAGCAATAACAGAAAATAATAAGAAAAAATTGAGTGAAATAAATAAAGCTATAAAGGAGATTAATGATGAAATAAAATTGTTAAGTTAAAATTCAAACTAAAATATATATATATCAAAAAATAATAAAACAAAATGATTACACCTAATTTGAATATTAAAAAAAAGATTTGAACAACTGATTCAGTTGATCAATCTATACAAAGTTCTATTGAAGATTCAATAAAAAGTTCACTTGATAAACTATCAAAAATCAAAGGGTTGGAGACAATTAAAGTTGAGATTGAAGATTTTATAAAATTTGAAAACAGTATAAAAATCACTATATCTCCAACAGGTATTATTGATTCAAATGAACTTACAAAGAAATTCAATAATATAAAAAATAAGATTGTTGAAGCATGAAAAAATACTACAAAAAATGAGTACAGTTATACTCAATCTATTCTCTGAGAATTAGAAGCTTTTAAAAAAGATATTGATGAAATCAATACTATAAACAGAGCAGGGCAAATACTTAAATGATTGGGTATTGCTTCAAATATATCTGATAAAAGTAAGATAGATCTTGCTAATAAATGACTTTCTTATTGAGAAGCATGAGTAGTAAACTAGATCACAAGAGGGGTTCTATCTTCAATCCCAAGTTTCAATGTGGAAGCCTTACAAAAACTAATCTCATCTGGAAAAATTGATATAAACAGTGAAGAGGTAAAAGACACTATTAGAAAAAATGAGGAGAAAATAGTTTCAACTTTTGGAAAAGAGTGAAAAATACTTGTTGATTTTGCAAACTGATTATTCACTATTGATAATCTAAAAGAGTACTCTGATAGATTTTTATATATGAACAGTTTTCTTTTAACTGGCTGAATCTTTGGAAGTAGATATTGATCTGTTATATCTGGTATTGATTCACCTGAAAAACAAAAACTTATAAATGATTAGAAAGACTCTCAATTTAGAGCTTTTGTTTTAAGATATTATGGTTAGAGTTGTTATCTATCAATCTCTTCTGTAATATGAGGATATAACATTATTTCTCATGGTATGAATATGGTGAAATCTATTCTTAATCACTCTCCTTTAACTTCTAAGGTTTGAGATTCACTACTTGACTCAAAAAAGTCTAATAATATGAATCTATCAAATGTAATTCCCTGAATGTCATACATTTTTTGAGACAACAGAGATTTCTTAAAAAATAGATACAATTTTAAGTAGAGTAGAGATAGACAAAACTTTATTAAAGAATGAAGTTCAAATAAAGCAACAGCAAAAACTGTTGAAAAATTGATTGAAGATATTAAAAATAAAACTATTGGTTGAAAAGAAAGAGTTGATAAAATGAATTGATTATCTACTCAATCAAAACTTAAACTAGAAAAGTTTACAGATGGATTAAAAAATGATTGGGTAATTACTGATTCAGAATGTAATGATTTTTATGATTTTATATTCAGTTCTGTTTTAATAAATTATGATGGTGATATTGAAAATAGTCTTAATGATAATGATTAGGCTGAAATTGATAAGTTAAAAAACAGATGGTTAAGAATCAATATGAGAAATCACTATAAAAAAATTAAATGATTTAATGAGTCATAGGATCTTATTAAAAAACATATAATAACTAATGCTAATAAAGAACTTAAACTTTATGGTGAAGGTGATTACACTGATATTATTAAAAACTTAGAGATCATAAATAACAATACGAGTGCTGAATACTCACTTGCTTTACTATACATAGATAACTTCTATAATCCTTTACCTGAAAAAATAAGTGATATAAGTATCAGTATTGTTAAGTAGTGAAAAATGGTTAAATCTGAACTTATTTGAGATATAAAAGAGTATATTGATATTTTAACAGATAAAGTCTGAAAAGATGCCTCAATTAAAATATCATCAAACAAAAAAGAGTGAATTAAATAATCACTCTCTATGAGAGGTGAAACACTCCCTCGTTAGAGGAGGTGAAACACTCTTCGTTAGAG
>Ga0172367_10004537_pt1 | contig 17240 bp, 14 predicted proteins | sample Lak10m_FD_114542 | JGI IMG/M metagenome (GOLD analysis project Ga0172367, IMG submission 114542) | Freshwater microbial communities from Kabuno Bay, South-Kivu, Congo - kab_022012_10m | ecosystem: Environmental > Aquatic > Freshwater > Lake | place: Democratic Republic of the Congo: South-Kivu...
GAAAGTTTTTTTTCCGCAACGGATCCGCACTTTTCAACTTTGCTTAACTAAATGACTTTTTTACTGCCTTTGCCAGTTTAGCATCTATCTCAAAAATATGCCAACAATTTTTTGAGATTTACAAAAATCAATGTCTAATCTAACCAGGCTTTCCTCTGGCTGGGGGTTCAGCCTATGATGGGAAACAGATGCACTCGATGTTTTTGTCCACTTCAAGAGAAAATCTATGATTGTAGCCCTGCTGTATCTGGCTTTGGCTGGAGCTTACCTGTTAGCAGTTCCTGTTGTTGTTATGGTGTACCTGAAACAGCGCTGGTATGTTGCTAGCTCCATTGAGCGGACTGTAATGTATTTTATGGTGTTTTTGTTTTTACCTGGGTTGTTGCTGTTATCGCCATTTGTGAATTTGCGACCCCGGCGACGACAAATTGAAGTTTAAGAGGTTGGTAGGTCATAAATCTCATGCGACGCATTGATGCTATTGGTATTGGCTTGGGTGTTTTTATTGCTGGTGGTTTGGGATATGTAGGATTACAGCTAGTGGGTTTAGATGATCTACAAGCTGGAATCTGGAGTCAAGTGTTGTTGGTGAGTGGCTTGGTGGGCTGGTTAGCTTCTTACATATTCCGCGCGGTGGGAAATAAAATGACCTACCATCAACAACGGGAAGAGTATGAAAAAGCTTTTCTCCAGAAACGCCTGGATGAACTCTCTCCCGAAGAATTAGCAAAAATTCAAGCAGAAATAGAAAAAGAATCACAAAGTCAAGTGTAAAGTTATCATTGGTCAGTTATTTTTTGTTTGTTAACTGGCCAGTGACCACTGACTTATTATTTTTTATTTTTGACTAATGACTGCAATTTCTGATTGCTTTGACACCTTAAGACGAAATCAAGAGTGCGCTTTGATTCCGTTCATTACTGCTGGAGATCCGGATTTAACAACCACAGCCGCAGCGTTGCAAGTTCTGGATCATCATGGCGCGGATATGATTGAACTCGGTGTTCCTTACTCTGACCCTTTAGCGGATGGTCCAGTGATTCAAGCGGCTGCTACCCGTGCTTTGCAACGCGGGACAAAATTAGAACAAGTTGTGGAAATGTTGCAAACTAGCACTTTGAGTTTGCGATCGCCCATTATTCTGTTCACTTACTACAATCCTATTTTGCATTGTGGGATTGACAAGTTTCTAGAAAAAATCGCTGGGGCTGGAGTATCAGGATTGGTAGTTCCTGATTTACCTTTGGAGGAAGCAGCGGATTTGCTCAAGCCTGCTAGTGAAATTGGTATTGATTTAACTTTGTTGGTGGCTCCTACGAGTTCAAAACAAAGGATAGAGGCCATCGCTCGTTCTTCCCAAGGTTTTATTTATTTGGTTAGTGTCACTGGTGTAACTGGGATGCGAAATCAAATGGAGTCACGAGTCTCAGATTTACTGCGCGAAGTTCGTAGTATTACAGATAAACCCATTGGAGTAGGCTTTGGCATCTCGGAAGCTGCACAAGCTCGTCAAGTCAGACAATGGGGAGCAGATGCGGTAATTGTGGGTAGTGCCTTTGTTAAACGTTTAGCAGAGGGGACACCGGAGCAGGGACTAAAGGCGATCGCTGAATTTTGTCAAAGTCTCAAAGCTGCGATTAAAACAACTGACAAGAAGAAAAATACTGAACTTGCACAAAACGAGAAAGTAGATTAAAAAAAATAACAGTGCTGTTTTTTTACCGTTATTTGGTGGACAATTTAGCAAATATAGTTTTGAATGTTAGCAGTACATAATAGTCTGTAAAAAAAACTAGCTAGTCCGGTCGCTGATAGTTGAGTGTTATGTGGGGTTTGAGTAGGCGAACAATGATGAGTATGAGAGTGATTAAGTCACTAGTGAGAGAGGAGCAAAGGCGATGAGTGAAAGTATGGCATTTATCGGCGGAGTCGCAGTGGCTGGACTGGCGGCGCTTGTATTGCTCAGGGGAGCAGATAGTCCCTTGCAAAGTAATTTCGCTGTCTCTTCTCCGCAGATACCAGCCAACCTAACACTGCCCATGATGCCGTCAGCCCCAATGTATCCGTCTTATGGGGTAAATCCGTATTATCCTAACCCCAGTCAACCACCTGCTGCGGCTAATCCAGAGCAACGGGTGGAAATGGAACGGCTAAGTATGCAGTTGGAACGTTTAAAAAGCGACAATGAGCAGCTAAGAGCGCAAAACCAACAATTGCAATTCCAATTCCAAAATTGGAATAATCAGCAAATCCAAGTAGCCCAACAAAATAGCCAAAAAGTTGCATCAGAAATATTCAAGCCTCAAACTCAAGAGCCTTGGTGGTCTTCACCCATCATCTGGGCAGTAGGAGGCGCAACTCTCACTATTGGTGGTGGTGTTGTAGTTGCTGGTGTATTGGCTTTATTTTCACCACGGCAGCGTCCTGTTCGGACAGTGCAAGTTATGCCTTACCACGGACCTACCCAGCCATTAGCCCCTATACGTCGGGCTGAATTTTTGCCTTCACCAAGGGTGGAAGCAAGACGAGTGGAAACGTCAGAATATGACGAGATACATTAACGGCAAATTCACTCTGTCATACATAGCTTTGAAACTACAGTGAAATTTGTAATGGCAAATTGGCAAAATCTTTCGTTATTACGTCAGTTTTTCCATTCCATGAGCCAAAAATCCCCCGGCTAAAAGCCGTGGGGACTATCAAATCAGAACTTAGGTAATTAAGCAGAGTTGATATTAAGAATTAGTGATCAGACACTTTTTCTGCTTGATTATCTGACTGAGGTGCCCCCTGTTTTAACAAGTTTTCATCTGCTTTTTGAAACAAGGGTTGTATTTTGTCCCGCCAGTATTTAGTATCAGGTAATTTCTCAGGATGATTTTTATAGTCTAAAACTTTGTCCCATTCACCGTTATCTATTGCTTTATTGATGTCATTAAATAGCGCTTCGGCTTTAGCCCAATCTTTTTGCCACTGATTAATTATGGCAACTGTTTCTTTCAAACCAGAAGAAGCATGACTAGGAATAGACTGCATTAAGGCGACGGCTTCTAGTAAATTTCCAGATTCATACTTTTGTCTGGCTTGTTGTAAAATCTTTTGAGTGTCATTGCTAGACTCTGATGAATTTGATGTATCTACTGGTTCTGGGGTAGGTTGTGGCTTAGGCTGGGGAATTGGTCTAGCTGTAATTAAATTAATATCATCTAGTGTGTTAATGGCAATGCCTTTGTCCCCCAGGCAAGAAACCCACTGTTCATTATTGGCAATTACGTCTAGGTGAGCCCAAGCTAAACCACCAGAGTCTGTTTTAACTTCTACCCATCCGCGTTTTGTGCGCTTGCCCGTTACTTCAAACCCAGTATTTTCACTAATGGTTTGTACAACATTATCAGAATTAATTGAGCTAGGTTCAGAACGTAGATTAGAATTACCTGTGACCATAGCCAAGCAGTTATTGCCATCAATATTGTTACCGGAATTAGCAGCTAAATTTTTAATGTTGGGATATACATTTGTAGCTAAAGCCGTAGCCGCACCTACCAAGAATAAACCAATTAAGAGGGGCCACGGGTCAGCTTTTCGAGATTCTACACGCACTGGTTTCACTGCAACAGGATTTGCTGGTGCCACTGCTATGGTTTTTTGCGGGGAGATTTGAGAGATAGATTGAGTAGGTTGGTATTGATGATGGTGAGTTGATCTTGGATGAAGAATGTTTTTACAAGCTTGCAGTGCTTCTGTTGCGGTTTGATAACGGTCTTTGAAGTGATAACGCACCATTTTGGTTAGCACTGCTGCTAACTGAAAGTTGACCTTTGCTAAATGTTGCCACAAAAGTTCCCCAGTGTTGGGGTCTTCTTGTAATTCCACCCCAGGTACTCCGGTTAGGGCTTGAATAGCAATAATGCCGAGAGAATAAATATCACTGTTGGGGCGGGGTTTACCTTGCCCTTGTTCTGTGGGCATATAGCCCGGAGTGCCGATGGCAACTGTAGCTGTGGGTTGTCCAGTAACCCTGACCATTGTTAATCCTAGCTGCTTTACTGCTCCAAAATCTACTAAAACGAATTTACGGTCAGAGTTGCGGCGGATAATGTTAACTGGTTTAATATCGCGGTGAATTACGCCTTGACTGTGGACAAACTCAAGGATTTCTAGAACTCCTTGCAATAGTTCTATGACTTGGCTTTCAGTCCAACGTTCACCGGGGATAAGTTCTTCTGCTAAGGTCTGTCCGGCAATAAATTCTTGTACTAAATAAAATTCTTGGTTTTCATCAAAGTAAGCCAGTAGCCGCGGTATTTGGTCATGATTGCCTAAATGCTCTAAAGTTTCAGCTTCGTTGTGAAATAAACGCTTGGCTGTATCAAAAACTCTGGGATCGGAAGTTGCAGGTTTGAGGTGCTTAACAACGCAGATAGGATTACCTGGCCGCCTGGTATCTTGAGCAATATAGGTTTGACCAAATCCTCCTTCAGCCAGGACTCTAATTAGTTGGTAACGATGGTCTAGTAGCTTGCCGATCATATTTTCCCCTCAGAGTAATTACCTGATTTTTTCTGCCGGTAATCAGTATCTAGTAAATAGCTCCAAATTTTCTGGAATGAAATCCGCTCTGTCGCGATAAAGATTTAAAAAACAAGCCCTAAGTTTGAGACCTAGGCAGTGTGGAAAGACTTTTGGGTGATGATTCACGCTCCCACTATGTTTTGATAGGGGCTTTCAACCTCTGATTTCTTACCAAAAATTGTTGGTAAGATGTAATTGTATATTTTTAACCTATCAAAAATACTTTGGAAGGGTAAAAAGCCCTGTGTTTTTGAACAGGGGATGAAAATGGACACCAAGAACTTGAGCACTGCGTTTATCTGATTTGTCGGTTGATTACCAATGCCACCTAGAATAACTAATCCAGTCACATGGCACCAGGCTGAACTAATTATGCAACCTGCTTTTATTCGTGTTGTCGATAATATTCGCAAGCACCTTGACACGTCTAGTTGGAAGGGAACTTACCACGATGTGCTTATTTGGCCTGCTAACACCACTGATGAAATAAAAGCTTTGGTCACTCAGTTGTTGCAAGAAATGGAAACTGCAACGTCAGAACAAGCAGATGAAATTAGGGCGACTCTTGCTGATTTGCCAATACCCCATCCAGGATATCATCTACGTTTGCAACGTCAAGATTACGAGGTGAATCTAGATTTGTGGGAGATTTGTTATCAAGTGTGTTTTCTCAATTACTCTCCTATGAATGAAGATGTCAATATTGATACTAGTTTAATTGATGAGATGGGTGAAGTGAATTGGCAGTCTTTGGACGATAAGACTAGGGATTTAGTTAGGCTGGCATTTGCAAATTTAACAGTAGAAAATTAAATCCAAGTGTTAAACCACATACGTATGTTGTAACCTTCAGAAGATAAAGGTAAACCCAAATATAAGGGCATCCAAAAAATAAAACCACCCACAATGATGAATGTGATGGTAACACCTAGTACCCTAATCTCACGGTAATAACTGGAAAAACACTGGTCTACTAACCAAGCGATCGCTAAAAATCCAAATACCACAGCACTCATATAGTGGTACATAAAAACGCATCTTGTGACTTTTGTCCAAGGTAATAAGTTGGCAGCGTAATTTAAAACTAAATATAGGGCGATCCAAGTCTCAACTGTAAGATTAGTAGGTAGGACAAAATGCTTTTGTTGTAACCAGGGAATGACCACTTTTAACAATAGCATTGCTGCTAAAAACAAAATAGCGGCAACACCAAACCACCACAAAAAAGGATTACCCATAGCGTGGACATCATAAATAACTTTTTTAGAAAGTGGTTCCTTAACACTCTCAGTTGCTTGGTAATAATAGGCAATTGGTCGATTCATTAAAGGCCATTTATACCATGCAGCACAGTAAGGATGCACATCAGAACTGTTTCCGCCCAACTTAAGGTGAAACTGCAAAATTTTCTGATGTACTTCTATAAATCCATATCTTCTATCTAGGTGGAGATGAGGAATCCAAATGATGCTGTAAAGTATTGCTGGGATAATTCCCAGATAAAACACCATATGCAAAATATTGATCTGGGTGAAATTTTGTATTGGTGTCTGAAGGCGAATTGCTGAGGATTTTTGATTTATTCTTAGCCATTGGTGATACCATTGACGTAAAAAAATCTTTGTTTGTCGGATTACTGTTCCAGGTGATGTTAGTTGAATTGGGATATGAGGAAAAGACTGTACTCCGCGAATAATATAAGCTGTTATCCAAATCCAATAAATACCTAGCAAAAACCATAAGCCATTCCATTTAGTAGCCACTGATGCTCCAAAACTTATCCCCGCTAGAATTAACCACCAAAAACGTTGTTGGTTTTGGTTATTTAATGCTAATAGTAAGAACAATTGCCCTAATAAACCAAAAATGACAATATAAATGTTATTTAAAGCATATCGAGATTCAACTAAAAAGAAACCATCACAAGCTGTAAATAAACCTGCTAGTAAAGCAAAGCGATGACGATGACTTAATTGATAAGCGATACCAGCGACGACTAGGGGAATAAAGGAGCCAGTAAAGGCATTTATCCAACGATAACTCCAGGGCGATCGCATGGAACCCGTAAGTTCATTGACTGTACCTTGCCCAAAAGGAAGATGACTACCAATCCAGATACCGATGCCAATAATATATTGACTTAATGGTGGATGAGCATTGAAAAATGGTTTATTGATCAGATAGTTGTTGCCAAATTTTGCGAAGTAAACTTCATCAAATACTAGAGTGTTAAATCGGTCTATTTCCCAAAACCGTAAAGCAAGTGATAGTAAAAAAACACCCGTAATACCAATCTGAAACCATTTTTTAGACATTAGTCAATAGTATCCTTTGTGAGTCTCCCCCTTACACCACAGACCGCTGAACCATCAGCCCTGAACATCCTGATTCCCTGTGTTCTGATGTTTTGGCCTGCGTTGCCGTCGCCATTGCCTCCAGCACGGCGCTTTGGGCAATCATGGTGAGTACCACAGCGTGGACAAGTCCACTCTCTAACATCTAGTGGGGGGAACAGGGAATAGGACAGAACGGTTTCAGTGTATACTGTGTCTTGTTCAGGAATCAAATCTGTAAATTTTATTTACCTGTCATCTGTCGTAACTTTTTCGCACCACCCTACTTAGGGTAAAAAATTAGCTAAAAGCATTCAAATTGACACTGTATTCTGACATTGTTAGCAATCGCCAATTAGAGCTAGCATCTAGCTCTAGGACGTACTCATGATATTGCAACAAACTAGGGCGGTGTCCCACACTAATTAATGTAGTTCCCTTGGCTTTGAGTTTTTGATACAGGTTCTTTTCATTAGCTAAATCTAGGGCACTTGTAGCTTCATCTAAGATCACATAGTTAGGCATAGTCAGCAAAACTCTGGCAAAAGCCAAGCGCTGTTGTTCGCCTAAAGAAAGTATATTAGCCCAGTCCAACTCCACATCAAAGCCACCGACTCGTTCTGGTAACTCTGCCAAGTTAACTTCTTCTAGGACATGGCGCATTTTAGTTTCGCGAATATCATTGTCAGGATGGGGGTAAAGTAACTGACTTCGCAGGGAACCCAATACCATGTAAGGACGTTGGGGTAAAAACATCATTTGTGATAGGGAAGGACGGATAATTTGACCAGTACCTGAATTCCATAATCCGGCGATCGCTCTTAGTAAGGAACTCTTACCACTACCACTGTTACCGACAATTACTAGACCTTCACCGGCGTGCAATCTCAATGGTAAGTCCCTAACTAAAGTGCGTTCATAGTTAGGAGTTAATAGGGTGACATGACGTAATTCAATCTGAGAATCTTCTGTGATGTCGATAGTAGTGATTCCTACCTCCTTTTGGTCTGTGGTTTCTAGTGCATCGGCTAATTCCCCCATCCGTTCCACACCGGCGGCAAAAGCAGTTAAGTTTTCAAATTGACCTACGACTACGGATAAAGCACTAAAAATTTGACTGAAGGCGATGGCGGCTTGGGTAAATGTCCCGAAATCCGTTTGACCCGCAAAGTAAATGGGTGCAATCACCAAGTAAGGCAGTGCGGAAACAAAATAGTTATAGCTAGTGGTAAAAAATCCTAAGTTACGTTGCCAGTTGATCAAAACATCAAAATTGCGAATTGCTCGGAAGAAACGCTGTTTTAGCTGAAGTAACTCTTGGGTTTCACCTTGATAAAAAGCGATAGACTCGGCATTATCTCGCACATGAATTAGTCCATAACGAAAGTCAGCTTCTCGTTTGAGTTGATTAAAGTTGATGCCTATTAATCGTTGACCAATCCAAGCAGTGACCGCTGTTCCTAAAATTGCATAGACCACCAACGCCACTGATAGGGGGATTGAGATAGACAATAAAACTCCAGTGAAAGATACCAGAGTAATAATTGATGTCAAAATCAAAAGTGTAAAAGATAGGCTAGTGCGAGTAAATGACCTGATATCTTCAGCTATTCGCTGGTCTGGGTTGTCAATTTTTTGATTAAAGTTCAGCCGGTAATAAGCACGATTTTGCAAATATTTATCGAGAAAATGGTTTGTCAGCCACTCTCGCCATTGCAATCCTAACTTGTCTTGCAGATAGCTATACATGACAACAATCGGAGTACCAATGACTAACAGCCCAGCGTAAAAGAAGATGAAGCGCCAAAAGGTTGATGCATCTTGAGTTTGGGGAAAAGTTGCCAGAGAAGTATCAATATTGCGGAAAATAAAGCTAATACCGACATTAATAACATTAACCGCCAATGCCAAGAGTAGCAGCAGTCCTAGTAGTCCCCTAGCTTGCCATTTTTGTTCAGAAAACCAGTAGGGTTTGGCGACTTTGACGAATTTCTCCCACAACTGAGGGTCTAATCGTTTAGTCTGAGTTGTTGTTGTACTCATTAGTAATTTATTTAGGAATGTCTAAACTTTAATATATAAATTTATTTAAGGCTTGAACTGCAAAGAAAGCAAACCACACAAATTAAGAGAGAAAAAGAAAGAAAAACAAAGAAAAAGCCATAAATTCAGTGCATAAGCGTCATAGCCCACCACTTATGGGCAGGCTAAGTTGTTTTTAGTCAGGAATTGAGTTCAGAAGCTTATACAAACCTTTGGTTGTTTATATATTTTGCTCTACTTTTGCTACTTCGAGCATGGTTTTTAAAACTGAATCTGGATTGAGACTGATAGAATCTATTCCTTGTTCTATTAAAAATCGCGCAAATTCTGGGTAATCGCTGGGTGCTTGTCCACAAATACCGATTTTGCGATGATATTTTTTTGCGGCTTGTATGGCCATTTTCACCATGCGCTTGACACCTTGGCTGCGTTCATCAAATAACCGAGCTACCAATGCTGAATCTCTGTCTATGCCTAATGTTAGCTGGGTTAAGTCATTGGAACCAATAGAGAAGCCATCAAAAACTTCTGCAAACTCTTCAGCCATAATTACATTGTTGGGTAACTCGCACATGACATAAACTTGCAAGTTGTTAATACCTTGTTTTAAGTTATTTTTTGCCATTTCGGCTAAGACCATACGCCCTTCATTGGGAGTGCGACAGAAGGGAATCATGGGGATAACGTTGGTTAAACCCATTTCGTCACGAACTCGCTGGATAGATTGACACTCTAAGGCAAAGGCTGCTTGATAACCTGGATCATAGTAGCGTGCAGCACCGCGCCAACCTAGCATGGGGTTTTCTTCGTTGGGTTCAAATTCCTGACCACCCAAAAGGTTAGCATATTCATTGCTTTTGAAATCTGACATACGTACAATGACTGGTTTTGGATAAAAAGCCGCAGCGATTCTACCTATACCTTGGGCTAATTTATCAACAAAATACTGGGGTTTATCATCGTAGAATGCAGTGATTTCATTAATTTTAGTTTTGACAAATTCATCTTTTAGCTTTTCATAGTGAATCAATGCCATAGGATGAATTTGGATTTGGTTGGCAATGATAAATTCTGTACGTGCTAAACCTACCCCATCATTAGGAATTGTAGATAAACTTAATGCTTCTTGGGGATTACCCACATTCATTAAAATTTGTGTGCGGGTACGGGGTAAGTTTTTTAGGGGAATTTCTTTAACTTCAAAGGCTAATAAGCCATCATATACTTTGCCTTCTTCTCCCTCGGCGCAAGAAATTGTCACATCTTGGCCAGTTTTTAAGACTTCTGTAGCATTGCTGCATCCGACAATGGCAGGTACTCCCAATTCTCGCGCAATAATCGCCGCGTGACAGGTACGTCCGCCGGAGTTAGTGATAATGGCACTAGCTCGTTTCATAATCGGTTCCCAGTCGGGATCTGTTCTCTGTGTTACTAATACATCCCCGGATTTAAATTGGTGGATTTTATTTACATCTAAAATCAGATGTGCTTTTCCTTGACTAATTGCTTCTCCCACAGCACGACCAATGACCAGGGGATGGGGGTATTTTCCTTGCTGGTCTGTTTTGACTAAATGATAACTCCGCAAGACGTTCCCTTTTTTCTGGGACTGGACTGTTTCGGGACGGGCTTGGACAATAAAAAGTTGATTGGTAATTCCGTCTTTTGCCCACTCAATATCCATTGGGGAGTAACTACCGTGGGTTTCGGAATAATGGTCTTCGATTAAACAAGCCCAATGTGCTAGTTGTAAAATCTCTGCATCATTGAGAGCAAATTTATTTTGTTGTGCCATGGGTACGGCGACATTTTTTGTTAATTTTGAGCCGTCATCATAGATCATTTTTAGCTCTTTGGTGCCTAGTTTTTTATTGATGATGGGGCGGAAACCTGCTTTTAACGTTGGCTTGAAAACATAGTATTCATCTGGGTTAATGGTTCCCTGAACTAGGTTTTCGCCTAAACCATAGGCGGCTGTAATTAGTGCAACATCTTTAAAACCGGTTTCTGTGTCAATGGAAAACATGACTCCGGCGGTGGCTAGGTCAGAACGCACCATTTTTTGTACGCCGACGGCGAGGGCTATGCTAAAGTGGTCAAATCCTTTGGTGTAGCGATAGGAAATGGCGCGATCAGTAAATATAGATGCAAAGCATCTATGACAAGCTGCTAATACTCCTTCAACCCCCACAACGTTTAAGTAACTTTCTTGCTGTCCGGCAAAACTAGCATCGGGCAGATCTTCTGCTGTGGCGCTAGAACGAACTGCCACATCTGTATCTGTGTTGTATTTCTGACATAATTTTAGATATGCTGTGGTGATCGCTTGACGCAAGTCTACAGGAAAAGGTGTGTGCATGAGTAGCCATCGGGCTTTTTTGCCGCGTAACCGTAAATTTTTGACATCCTCAACATCCAAATCATCAAACAGTTTGCGTAATTTTGCTTCTAGCCCGGCTGATTGGATAAAATACCGATAAGCATAAGCAGTAATCGCAAATCCTGCGGGAACCTTAACGCCTTTAGGTGTCAACTGTTGAATCATTTCCCCTAATGAGGCATTTTTCCCACCTACTAGGGTTATATCAGCAATATCAACTTCATCAAACCAGAGAATGAGCGATCGCGCTTTTTCAGATTGAGTCAATGTGTTTTCAGATACTTTAACCATCTGTATTACCTCTCAATTAGACGCTCTGGTTGTCACTTTGTTATCGCTGGGATCTTTTCCCTTTGTTTAATTCTAGATTTAAGATTTGGTCTCGTGCTGTTATATGCAACAATGTAGTTAGAAAAATTTAACATTTTTGGAGATAATAGCCATATCAGAATTTCAAATTTATGGCACAATGGCGCAACTAGAACGACTGCTACAAATGGCAGAAGATGAACTAATTCAATACAGTACAGATGCCCGCAAAATTGAAAAATTGCGCCGTAAAATTGCTTTGTCTATGTCGTTAGCCGAGCAACGACAAATTAAAGCTGAATTATTAATTACTATGAAGTATAGTACAATCACTAATATTGTCGAAGAACAAAGACAAGCAGTTGCTCTACCATTTTGGGGAATTGCTGGATTGGGTTTCTTATTTGGAATTTCTGCAAATCAACCCGTGGTTCTATGTATAGGTGTGCTGGGGTCTGTGGCTGCTTTCAGAATTCAAAAGTGGGGTTGGAAGCTACAGGCGAAGCGTTTATTGTTACAAACTTTGGAAGATATTGAAGCCCGCATCTCTCCACCAAGTAACTAGCGCAACATCCTAAGTAATAAATATGACTGTTGACTGTTAAATAATGATTAATATTACACCTTCACATTCTTATGTGTCACCACAAACAACGGTACTATGGCATCCTACCTTTGGTATAGAAATATCACCATAGCTAGTTGAAAATTCTACCCATAGATTAAATTGATTCTCCACCTGATTCAAGCAAAAGATAATTACTCCTGTGAGAATTGAATTGTACAGTAAGTATTAAGGATAAAATATTTAAGCATTCTTATGTTATTGAGAACACCAAGGTTAATATACAAATAATCTGTTAGTCATAGCCAAATAAGGAGGTAGCAATTGTGACTAAATATGACAAGATTTTTAATTCAACAAAGACCACACAACAATCACTCAGTCCAGAAGAAGCTGTAGCTGCTATGGCAGTGATTACGGAAATTGCTGATTCTTCCGTAGAAGAAGCAGATGCAGAAATTTTAGCGAGTATTATTTGGGATTTTGAGGTTTTTGAGGATTACTCAGAAGATGAAATGGTAGAAATGGTGGATAGACTCATAGGCATTGCAGAAGATGAGGGGGTAGGAACCTTATTTAATCTTGCAAGTAAAAGCCTGACAGATGACCTTGTTTTAGATGCTTTTACTGTTGGGGTAATGGTGAGTATAGATGAAGACGAACTAATTATCCCCAAACAGAAACAGCCCTATCTCAAACGGTTACAGCAAGCCTTAGAACTCGAAGATGAAGAAGCGGAGGAAATCATACAAGATGTAATTGCCGCGTATCAAGAAGTTGAAGAAGAAAACGAAATTTACTCACAGGAGGAAGAGGAGACAACAGTAGAGACAGATTATGGCCATGAGGTATATGAATCGCCATCTGGTAATTTTTCAGTTCCGATTCCTGTTGATCCAGAACAGGGAGGTAAGGTAGAGAGTCAAGACGGAATGGTTCGCTTTTGTGACAGCTTCGGTACAATGCTGAGAATTGACTACTATCCCATATCCTTACAACAGTGGGAACAAATGGAATCCATTGGACAAGAAGAATATTTGCAATCTATTTTACTCAACAAGTATGTGCCGGAAGCAATTTTTACCAATACACCAAAGGCTGAGGTGAAATATACTGAGTATTTGTCAAGTACCATTGAAGGATCTTACTTCGCGCTGATTGATTTGCCCCAAGGTGCTACAATTCTCCAGCCAGAACAAGGTGACACTGCCACCAAACTAGACGCTTACCGAGGGCTGCTGGCATTTATATGTTCTAACTATTTGTATATAGTTAGCAGCCAGCACAGCTTTTTTAACGGTGAAAAACCAAGTTCTCTCAAAGAGGAAGCTGAGGACATTAAGTATGGCATTTTAGATTTTGTCGAAACTATGGAATTTACAGAAACCGAATAAGTTAGCAATTTGTTAAGTTAGGCGATGGGGCGTTGTCTGGTGACAAAAACCCCATTGTCATAAGTTTATTGCAGTGCATTTTATTGATCTGTAAGTTGTTGTAATTACGAATTACGAATTACGAATTATCAATTTTCTCCGCAGCAAATCTAAAGCTGTGTTAGCGCTGACCTCACGAATTAAGGAACGTCCGCCCATAGCACCAAAGCGATATTCAAAACTTTTTACTTCATTATTTGGTCCCGCTAAACCGATGTAAACCAAACCCACTGGCTTTGTATCTGTTCCGCCAGTGGGTCCAGCAATACCTGTAATACTTAATCCCCAAGATGTTGACAGACTGATTTTTACTTTGATTGCCATTTGTTCTGCAACAGTGCTGCTGACTGCGCCAAATTTATCTAAGTCGTTTGGGTTAACTCCCAGTAAGTTCAGTTTGACGGAATTATCATAAGAAATTATTCCTCCCCAAAAGTAATCAGAACTGCCAGAAATATCGGTTAACATTTGCCCTAGCCCACCACCAGTACAGGATTCTGCTACTGACAAGGTTTCTCCTGATAAACGCAATAACTTGCCAACTACGGCACCTAAAGTATCATCATCAGCACCGTAATAATCTAATCCGGCGATGTCTATAAGTTGTTTTTCAATGGGTGAAATCAAATCTTGAGCAGCAGATTGAGAAGCAGCTTTTGCAGAAATTCGTAGTCTAACTTCTCCTTTACCTGCATAAGGGGCTACTGTGGGGTTGAGTAAGTTAAAGTAGGGGGCAACTTTTTCTGCTAATGCCGATTCTCCAATACCCCAAAATTTTAAACTTCGGCTGTAAATAATTTCTTTCCCCCAGCCTTGATTTTTGAGAAAAGGTACTGCTGTTTCTGACCACATCCGATGCATTTCTGATGGGACACCCGGAAAGGTGAGTATTGTTATTTCTGGGCGGGGTTGCCAGATAATACCGGGTGCTGTACCTGTGGGATTGGGTAAAATGTCTGCACCTTGGGGGGTCAATGCTTGTTTGCGGTTGGTGGGGGTCATGACCCGACCACGTTGGGCGAATTTCTGGGTGATATCTGCGATAATTTCTGGACGTTCTATTAGGGGAACGCCAAAAAAATCGGCGATGGTTTCACAGGTGAGGTCGTCAGGTGTAGGGCCAAGTCCACCTGTGAAAATGAGAATTTGCGCTCTTGATATGGCAATTTCTATAACTTGCTTGAGTCTTTCTGGGTTATCGCCTACTACTGTTTGATAGTAGTGGGGAATGCCTAATTGAGCTAATTGTTGCCCTAAAAATTGGGAGTTACTGTTGAGGATATCCCCTAGCAGTAGTTCAGTACCAACACAAATAATTTCTGCACTCATTGGTCATTGGTCATTAGTCATTGAGAAAAGTATACTTTTTTGAGTTTTGATTTGTCATTGCTAGAGGTTTGAAGTCTGGTAATTATCTTCAGTGTTGATTGTTTTTTGCGGTTAGTAGGGATGAGGTGTGGAATGGGGAAATAATGCTTGATCTCCCCATATCCCTCCTCTCATGTCCTAGGTTAAGACTGGTACAGGAATCTGTAGATGTGGATACAAGGGGAAGCGATGGCACAGTGATGCTACCCGTTGCCGACAATCTTCCGCTACTGTTTCGGAATCAGGAGAAAGCAGGCGATCAGCGATAATATTCCCGATTTCAGTAAATTCCGTTATCCCCAGACCACGTGTAGTCATAGCTGGAGAACCTAACCTGAGACCACTGGTCACAAATGGTGATTGAGGGTCAAAGGGAACTGTATTTTTGTTGGCGGTAATATTTACGCCACTCACCAATTGATCGCCCTGCTTACCTGTGAGACCAATATTCTGTAAATCTACTAACATTAAATGATTATCTGTACCATTAGACACTAATTTTAACCCACGCTTTTGCAGTTGACTTGCCAAGGCGCGGGCATTTTCGATGACTTGAACAGAATAATCTTGAAAATCAGGCTTCAGTGCTTCTCCAAAAGCCACTGCTTTAGCAGCAATTACGTGTTCCAGGGGGCCGCCTTGACTACCAGGGAATACTGATTTATCTAGCTTTTTGCCTAGTTCGGCGTCCCGGGTCATAATTAAACCACCGCGAGGGCCACGGAGGGTTTTATGAGTGGTTGTAGTGACTACATCACAGTAAGGAATGGGGTTAGGGTGAACACCGCTAGCAACTAAACCAGCGATATGGGCAATATCTGCCAGTAGGTAAGCGCCGACTTCATCAGCGATGCTGCGAAACTTTTCAAACTCGATGACACGAGGATAGGCTGAATATCCGCAAATTAAGAGCTTTGGACGCTCCCTCAGCGCCTGCTCCCGAATTTGCTCATAGTCTAGCTGTTCTGTTTCTTGGCTGACACCATAGTGGCAAACTTGAAACCACTTACCCGAAACATTAACTGGTGAACCGTGGGTGAGATGTCCCCCATGAGACAAATTCATCCCCATGATTTTGTCCCCAGGTTCGAGTAATGTCAGGAAAACTGCAAAATTTGCCTGAGCGCCGGAATGTGGTTGCACGTTGGCATGAGCTGCACCAAATAGCTGTTTAGCTCGGTCAATGGCTATTTGTTCGATTTCATCGACAAATTCACAACCACCGTAGTAGCGTTTACCTGGCAATCCTTCGGCATATTTATTGGTCAATACTGAACCTTGGGCGGCCAGTACAGCAGCTGAAGTAAAGTTTTCACTAGCAATTAACTCTAGGTGGTCCCGTTGACGCTGTAGTTCTTGGTTAATTAACCCGGCGATGAGGGGGTCTGAGTTAGCTAAGAATTCGGAATTAGTTCTAGTCACTGAAAATTATCCTTGGTGGAAATTTGCACAACGGTAGATTTGGGCTTGGTAGCACCTAAATCTATTTTGACGTTTAAGAATGTTTGACTGCTGACGACTAACTTTTTATTTAGTGCGGACTTATTCATTATCAAAATGTCAGTCCTGTTAATGCGTTAATTATGGTCAAACTTTTGCGTCAGCCTTAAATTTTACACTTTCATGCGGATATAAGGGACATTCTTAAATATCTTGGCTTTACCCTAGATAGGTTATTATGTATGTTTTGTAACAAAAGGTTTAATATGTTTGATACGTAACATACAATAAATTAAAGTTCACTGGAAATTTTTTCTTATTAACCCCACATTGACCCAGAGAAGTTCAGGAAAATGCCTTGAAATCTACAGTTTGTACCTAACCTGGCTTTAGGAGCGTCTCAAATGTTAACTGTCAACACCTACTACAGATATTTTTCATGACCGCAGCAGGGTTAGATGTCAAGTGTCTATTCTTCGGAAACAATGGGTAATCATCAGAATTTACGAGAAGTGATGTGATGTTAGTCATTTTAATGGATGATCAAATCCTTGCCCCCGCGCAAGTTTGCCAATCTTGTTTACTTGCTGACGGTAATGGTCAACCCCGTTGGCGTGGAGGTCAACTCCAATGCGGTCAAGCAATTCGCCAATTAACTGCACAGCAATCAGAGCAGTATGAATGTCTGATGGGTTTCCGAATTGCTCATTTGACACTCCCCGGCTAACTGCAAAGCAGTGTAGCAGGAGATTCTTGCTTCCTAGAAACAGGCTTTTTGGTACAAGTACCAACCAGTC
>Ga0172367_10004538_pt1 | contig 17239 bp, 18 predicted proteins | sample Lak10m_FD_114542 | JGI IMG/M metagenome (GOLD analysis project Ga0172367, IMG submission 114542) | Freshwater microbial communities from Kabuno Bay, South-Kivu, Congo - kab_022012_10m | ecosystem: Environmental > Aquatic > Freshwater > Lake | place: Democratic Republic of the Congo: South-Kivu...
GAGTTAAGAGAGTTATGAGAGTGGAAGGGCAGATTGGGAGTCGACGCCTTTTGATCATGGCGGCGACGGTCGGACTTGTGTGGGCGGATGTAGGAGTGCTTGCGCAGGGGATTTACGCGGTGACGCGGCGAACGCGCATTCATCCGGCGATGGGTGTGTTTGTGCCGCCGGTGACGACGGTGGCTGTCAATTCGCTTCCGCTGCCGAATACAGCGGGGCAGGGACAAGGAGGGGTAGGTTTGGGTGTGGTGCCTCATCGTGCGGCGGGTTCGAGTGTGAGCGTGGTGGATGCAGCGGAGGTGGAACGTCGGACGATTGAGTTCCAAGTGAAACGAGCTAAGGAGGGATCGGCGTATGCTCAGTATGATTTGGGCTTACGACATTGGGTTGGGGAGGGGGTGGCCATGGATCGAGCGGAGGCCATGCGGTTAATGGAACAGTCGGCGAAGGCAGGGAACACGAGGGCGGCGATGAAGTTGGCGGAATGGCGTCGGGAGAAGCCGTAAGATGGCTATGGTTGATGGGTTGGAGAGTAAGAGTTTGGGAACTGTATGAGTGGCGTCAATCGATCGATACATGACACGGGCTTCTTCGTGACCGGAGGCACGTTAAGGCATGATGCGTCGTGCTATGTGGAGCGCGGGGCGGATCGCGACTTGATGAAGGGGTTGCTGGAGGCTGATTTCTGCTATGTGTTGACGTCGCGGCAGATGGGTAAGTCTTCGTTGATGGTGCGGACGGCGGGTCGGTTGAAGGAGTTAAGTATCCCCGTGGTGGTGTTGGATTTGACGGCGATCGGGTTGAATCTGACTGCGGAGCAGTGGTATGACGGTTTGGTGGTTCGGATGGCGAACCAGTTGCGACTTGAGGATGAGTTGGAGGCGTTTTGGGCTGAGAACACGCGATTAGGACCGTTGCAGCGCATGATGGCGTGTTTGCAGGAGGTCATTGTGCCGCGGCTTTCGTCGCGACTGGAAGTGGGGAAGGGAACGAGGTTGGTAATTTTCGTGGATGAGATTGATACGGTGCGCAGTCTGCCGTTTAGCACGGACGAATTTTTTGCGGCGATTCGCGAGTGTTACAATCGGCGGGCGATTGACCCTGAATTTGGTGGGTTGACCTTTTGTCTTTTGGGGATGGCGATGCCCGCAGATTTGATTCGGGATCCCAAAATGACGCCGTTCAACATTGGGCGGAGGATCGAGCTAACAGACTTTAGCGAACGTGAGATTGATCCGCTGGCGACTGGATTGGAATCGCGGCTGACGGTGGGCGCGCGGGAGCGCACGAACACGGGTCGGATGATGCGTCGGGTGTTGCATTGGACGGGAGGTCATCCGTATTTGACGCAGCGTTTATGTCGAGCGGTGGTGGAGGTGGAATTGGCGTTGCATTCGTCGCTGACGCCGGAGCAATTAATTGATCGACTGAGTGAGGATCTGTTCCTTTCGGCACGAGCTCGGGAGCGGGATGACAACCTGTTGTTTGTGCGGGAGCGGCTATTGAGAACGGAGCGGGATTTGGCGGCGTTGTTGCAGGTTTACGAGCGGATTTGGGTTGGGGAAGCGGTTTTGGATGAGGAAGGAGATCCGCTGAAGGAGGAGTTGTTGCTATGTGGCATTGTGCGGGCTTACGAGGGGCGGTTGGCGGTGCGGAATCGGATATACGAAGCGGTTTTCGATGCCGCGTGGGTCAAAGCGAACAAACCGGACGCGGAGTTGGAGAAGCCGGGAGGTGAGCGGGTGTCGTTGCAGGCCACGTGCAGCATGGGGCGGGCACCCGGGAATGACATTGTGTTGGCGGGTGACAAGGTGTCGCGTCGACACGCGCAGATTCAGCGTCAGCAAGGCAACGAGTTTTGGTTGGTGGACTTGGGGAGCAGCAACGGGACCTTTTTGAATGGTCGACGGGTTTCTCAAGCGGTTCTGTTGGCGGATCAGGACCAGGTTGAGATTGGGCAATTTCGTCTGGTTTTCCGACAGAGTTCTCGGCCGCGCCGAGCGGCGGCTGGTGAGGCTGGATCGGAGAAGACGATTGTTGATTTTCGGATTGAGCGTCATTGAGGTTGGTGGCGGTCTCGATTCGGTTGTGTCTTATTTTTCGTTGTGGAAAAGGACGCTGGGAGCCGTGTTTTTGAATTGGTTTCGTTTCCAGGTTGACGGTTAGGGGTTGCGGTTCTATCAAGGGGAAAAGCCCAAAATCCGAATGAACTCCGAACCCAATTTTTCCTCACCGCAGTCGCGGCGTCATTTTCTTCAGAGCTCAGGCACACTGGCAGTGGGGGGTGCCTTGCTGCCCTACATTAGCGTGAAGGAGAACGCGTATGCGGCGAACGGGGACACGCTGAAGGTGGGTTTGATTGGATGCGGTGGGCGTGGGACGGGTGCGGCTTCGCAAGCCTTGAATGCCGACCCCAATGTGGTGTTGCACGCAATGGGAGACCTACATGACGACAAGCTGCAGGTGAGTCTGAAATCGTTGAAGGAGGAGGCGAGCATTTCGTCGAGGGTTAAGGTGACCCCGGAAACGACGTTCCTTGGTTTGGACGCGTATAAGAAGGTGTTGAGCAGCGGGGTAGACGTGGTGCTGTTGGCGACGCCCCCGGGGTTTCGGCCCTTCCATCTCAAGGCGGCGGTGGAGGCGGGTAAGCACATTTTCTGTGAGAAACCCATGGCAACAGATGCTCCTGGGGTGAGATCGGTGATGGCTAGCGCGAAGTTGGCAAAGGAGAAGAAGTTGGCTTTGGTGGCGGGTTTTTGTTGGCGTTATAACAACGGCGAGCGCGAGCTGATGAAGCGCATCCATGGAGGTGAGATTGGGACTCCGATGTCCTTGCACACGGTTTACAACACGGGTGCGTTGTGGGTGAACCCGCGGAAGCCTGGACAGACGGACATGCAGTATCAGTTGCGCAACTGGTATTATTTCACATGGCTTTCGGGCGACCACATTGTTGAGCAGGCGGTGCACAGTATCGACAAGATGGCGTGGGCGACGCAGGACGCGGTGCCGGTGAAGTGTGTGGCGCATGGGGGTCGGCAGGTTCGAACCGGGCCAGATTACGGACATATATTCGATCATTTCAGCGTGGTGTATGAGTATGCGAACGGGGCGCGCGGATATCATTTTTGTCGACAGCAGGCCGGTTGTGCCTCGGACAATTCGGATTATTTTGTGGGCACGAAGGGGACGGCGCGGATCAAGGCATTTGGACCTTTGACGATTGTGGGAGAGAAGCCGTGGAAGTTCAGCGGGGATCGGCCGAACATGTATCAGGTGGAGCACAATGAACTCTTTGCTTCGATCCGGAAGGGCGAGCCACTGAACGACGGACCGTGGATGGCGCAGAGTACGTTGACGGCGATCATGGGGCGAATGGCTGCTTATACGGGGCAGGAGATTACGTGGGAGCAGGCGCTGAATTCGGAGGAGAATCTGACGAAGCAGGCGTTGGGTCAGGAGGGCAAGGAAGGCGATCCGGAGTTTCGTTTGGACATGAAGCTGTTTGTTCCACCGGTTGCGATCCCTGGACAAACCAAATTCGCCTGAGGGTCGTTCGGTGCCACAGGTTCACTTGATCCATCCACTGTAAAACATCATGTCATTGGCTGAAACAACGACTCGGCGGGATTTCCTCAAGCATGGAACAACGGCGGCTTTAGCACTTGCGGGAGCTGGCGTGCTGGGCCAGGCGCAGGACGCGGCTGCGAAGCGGAAGCGTGCGATCCGTAAAGGGATCATGTTTGGCACGGTTGGGGTGAAGGGAACCGTTCTTGAGAAGTTCAAGGCTGTGAAGGAGGCTGGGTTTGAGGGGGTGGAGCCGAACAGCCACATGGACCAGGAGGAAGTGTTGCGGGCGCGCGATGCGACCGGCTTGGAGATTTGCAGCGTCTGCTGTGGCACGCATTGGGCGAAGCCCGTTTCGGATCCGAACCCGGAGACACGGAAAGCGGGCTTGGACGGGTTGATTCAATCACTGAAGGATGCGAAGCGATACGGGGCGAGTTCGGTGCTCTTTGTGCCTGCGGTGGTGAACGCGCAGGTTTCTTACGATGAAGCCTATCGTAGGTCGCAGGAGGAGATTCGTAAGGCGATTCCGGTGGCTGGAGAGCTTGGGGTGAAGATCGCGATCGAGAACGTTTGGAACCAGTTTTTGCTCAGCCCGATGGAGTCGGCTCGTTACGTGGATGAGTTTCAGAGCCCGTGGGTGGGTTGGCATTTCGACATTGGAAACGTGATTAACTACGGCTGGCCTGAGCAGTGGGTGCGGATCTTGGGTAAGCGGATTCAGAAGTTGCACATCAAAGAGTATAGCCGGACCCGGCGAGACAATGAGGGGCTTTGGAAGGGGTTTGATGTGGAGTTTTTGAAAGGAACAAACAACTGGCCTGCGGTAATGAAGGCGTTGGATGACGTGGGCTATCAGGGATGGGGGATCGCGGAGCAAGGAGGCGGAGGGACCCCTGAGGGTTTGAGGAAGCTCGCAACGGCGATGGACGAGATTTTCAGTCTGTGAAGTGCTTTAGGACCCTCCGGTTTGACTTGAATCAAGTCGGCGAGAGTTGAGGTCTGGTAGGGTCAGCCGCATGGGAAAGACCCTTGCGCCTGAAACTCGTGAGCCTTTCGGATTGGCTGCACACGAGCCGCTGGTCGTGGACACGCGGGGCGAGGAGCCCCCGCGACCATTTTTTCTTATCCTGGAGGCCTTCAATAGTTCTGCGGAGGGGGTTGATCTTGTGGCTGTAACCGATCGTCGTCCGATGATGCTTCTAGAGCATTTGGAGAAGGTTGGTGCCACGTATTCATGTGAAAGGGGATCCGATGGAAGCACCATCACCTATATCGGTCGGCGCTGAGGTGGACGGCTCCTTGAGAGCTGGGGATCGTGGAAGAGATCGCAATGGCGAAGCCCTTGGCCATGGGCTGGCTAAGCCGTGTCATATCCCGACAAAGAAGCTGGAGTTGGCACGTCGGCACGCACCGCCGCTGAGCATTCCGTTGCGATTCATGCTGACGGGATTGGTGACGCTCTGGGTTGGGGCGGCCTGGTTTTTATTCCGACCGGATCTTCTTGTGGAGTATCACTACGGTCCTCAGATCATTGCATTGACGCATTTGATAGCGATTGGTTTTGTGGGATCGGTGGTTATGGGGGTTGTTTATCAGATGTTTCCCGTGGTGTTGGGGTCGATTGTGGAGGGCGGGAACGAGGTTGGTGGTGGGGCGGGCGGGGTTCGATTGTATTCGGAGAAACTGGCCCGGCGGCACTACTGGTTTCACACGATTGGGTTTGTGGGCATGGTGGCGATGTTTTGGATTTGGAACATCAAGCAGGTAGGGCATTTTGGGTCGGTGTTTGCAACGGGTGTGGGAATTTTTGCATGGAACATTTGGAAGACGTACAAGCCCCATCGAGTCCGGCACCCGGTGGTATTTGGGGTGTTGTCATCGGTGACCTGGCTGGTGTCGGCGGTGTTGGCGGGTTTGTATTTGGCATCGGCGAAGTCGTGGCCGAGGATCAGTTTTTTCAACCCACTCTCGCAGCTCCATGGGCACGCGCATCTGGCGTTGTTGGGGGCCTTTGTGATTTTGCTTGTGGGGGCCAGCTATCGGATGCTGCCGATGTTTCTGTTGAGCGAGATACAGAGTGTGAAGCGCGCCTGGGTTTCGTTGATTTTATTGGATGTGGGGCTTGTGGGGTTGGTGCCTGCGATGACCCTGAGCCTTGAATGGAAGTGTCTCTTTGCGTGGGTTATCTGCGCGGGGCTTGGTTGTTTCGCGATGGAAGCGCGCGCGATTTTTGGTGCGAGAAAGCGACGTCAGTTGGACCTTGGGTTGAAGGTGTTTTTGGGAGCCCTCTGCATGCTCGGGATTGTGGCGTGTTTTGGGGTGATCCTTTCGTGGCCGGGGAGGGCACCGACTGAGTTTTTGGTGCAGTTGGAGAACGTGTATGGCTATTTGGCGGTTTTCGGAGTTTTGACACCTGCGATTCAGGCGATCCTGCTTAAGGTGATGCCCTTTTTGGTGTGGACCCGGGCGTATGGGCATCAAGTAGGGATTCGTCCGACCCCGACCTTAGCGGAGATGGGGTCGCGTCAGCTTCAGTTTGGGTTCGCTGTCTGTTATGTGACTGGTGTGCTCGCCGCTGGTTTGGGGATTGCGTTGAAGATGTCAGGTGTGGTGCAGGGGGCTTGGTTGTTGGTGGTGGTAGCCCAGATTTGTTATGCGGCGAACGTGGTGAAGATCCTACGCCATTTGGGTTCGGGTGGTGCGGGAGAAGTGGAGTCCGCGTAGGTGTGGGAGCAGGTTGAGAGAGTTGACTGCGCGAGGCTGGGAGCGGGGGGTGTGCGATTTGTGGGGCTTGCTAAAATTAGAAAGGACGATGTCCCGCACGAGTTCCCGCTTGGTTCCATTGTCCTTGGTAGGCTTAGGCGACCTGGGAGAGTTGAGGCGGTTGGTAGCTACAAAGCGGTTCTTCGGCCAGGAAATTTCCTGTCGTGGCGAACGCGCGGGCGCGTGAGCCGCCGCAGAGAGATTTGAAGGAGCAGCGTTGGCATTTTCCTTCCAGCAAGCTGGGGTCTCGAAGCTGCTGAAAGACGGGATGGGAGCGATAGACTTCGAGCAGGTTGGACTGGCGTACGTTGCCGGTGGAGATCGGTAGGAAACCGCTAGGGAATATTTCGCCGAGGTGAGAGATGAAAGCGAAGCCCTTGCCATCATTGACTCCGAGAGGAGCTCGGATTTGGAGGGATTTGGTGGAGCGCGACTGCTGAACCACCACACGGCGGTAGTGATGACCCTCGGTGGTCTTGATGTCGTAAGGGGCGGAGTCGCTGAGCGTGTGCAACTTGAGAAAGAGCGATTCCATTTCATCGGCCGAGAGCAGGTCTTGCGATTTACCGCGCCCGGTGGGGACGAGTTGGAAGACACTCCAGAGAACGGGTTTGACGACCGAGAGCAGGGCTACGAAGGCATCGAATTCGTGCAGGTTTTGTTGTGTGAACGTCGTGTTGATTTGAATGGGGAGACCGGCCTTTTCGGCTTTGTGGATTGCGGCCATAGTGAGGTCCCAGGTGCCTGGGACACCTCGGAAGCGGTCATGGCTTTCGCGTGTGGCTCCGTCGATGCTGAGGGACAAACGAGCGACCCCGAGGGCTTTGAGTTCGGAGAAATCTTGGTCGATCAGGTCGGGGGTCGCGCTGGGGCTTAAGCCGACCCGTAAGCCTTTTGAGGCTGCGTATTGAATGAGGACTTTGAGATCGGGACGGCGCACTGGGTCACCCCCTGTGATGACGAAGAGGGAGGGGTTAGCCTCCTGGATTTGATCGATGAGACGGAGGGCTTCTGGGGTATTGAGTTCAAGCGGGTGACGCTCCTGTATCGCGGTGGCTCGGCAGTGGCGGCAGGCCAGGGCGCAGGCCCGTGTCGCTTCCCAGATGACGATGAAGGGGCGGTCGTTAAAATTGAATGGACCTGACATATAGCGAGATATTACGACAAGGGGCTCGGTGGCGCCTTTGATCGAAGTCAAAGAGGGGATCGATTTCGGCGGTGAGCTGCGGCGGTTTTTCGACATCCCCCAACCCAACGCGTGCTTTGTTTCGAAAACCCCTCGAACTTTGCCCACCGAAGCGGCGTGAACGCCGCGCGCCTGAGCCGTAACAATTCAGAAGAGTTTTAACGTGAAGGCGCAAAGGAGTTGATCCTATTCCCAGGGAGTGTACGCCTCACTAGTTGGTGAGTGGAGCCATCCTACAGCGGTTGGAGATTCCGTTGCCCCGCCTTGCGTCTTTGCTCCTCTCCGTCTCCGCGTTGAATTCTTAGCGCATGGTTACGGCTCACTCTTGCGGTGCGCTGCGAGCTTACAACGTGGCCCTACAAGCGCTTCAGGAACTTGAAGCCGCCCAGGCATGCCTGGGCATGCCTGGGCTTTACAAGACGAGGGTTGATGTGAGACACCTCCAGAACTCAGGATTGCGGCATTCACGTTTCTCGTATGAATCTCAACACCACTTCACCGATCGGACGTCGACGTTTTCTTTGCCGAGCGGCACAGCTTGCTGCCACGGCGGCGGTGTGGGGCCGTGTGCGAGGGGAGGCGGCCTCGCGGAGGCGGCTTCGCGTGGCGGCTGTGATCACGGAATATAGTTATCGCAGCCACGCCCATGTCATTCTGGAGAACTTTCTGGAGCCCTACCTTTTTAACGGTCGGCTGGTGAAACCGGAGTTTGAGGTAGTGGCGATGTATGTGGACCAGGTGCCGGCGAACGAGTTGTCGCGGTCGATTTCGGTGAAGTATGGGATCCCGATCTACAAGACGATTTCGGAGGCTCTGTGCTGCGGGGGAACGGGGCTGAACGTGGATGCTGTGCTCTCAATTGGGGAGCACGGTAAGTATCCGGTGAACGCGCGGGCTCAGATGGAGTATCCGCGGAAACGGTTTTTTGACGAGATTGTAGCGGAGTTCCGTCGGAGTGGCCGCGTGGTTCCGTTATTCAGCGACAAGCATCTGTCGTTTCGTTGGGATTGGGCGAAGGAGATGTATGATACGGCCCAGAGCCTAAAGATCCCTTTCATGGCAGGAAGTTCGGTGCCGCTGGCGCAGCGCATTCCAGCCCTGGAACTGCCGTCGGGAGCACGGATTGAGGAGGCAGTATCCATTCATGGGGGAGGAGTGGAGTCGTATGACATTCACGGTTTGGAGGTGTTACAGTCGATGACCGAAGGTCGCCGAGGGGGAGAGACCGGGGTTTCTGGAGTTCAGTTTTTGGAAGGGGAAGCTTTGTGGAAGGCAGCGAGGGAGGGACGGTGGTCTCCTGAGTTGGCTGCGGCCGCGTTGGCGTCGAAGCCGATTGCAGGGTTTCCGTCCGCGAGGGAATTGTTTCAGCCGATGGCTAAAGCAGGGGGGGATCGACCGTTTGTATCGCACGGGATTCTTGTGAACTATCGGGACGGGACGAGGGGGACGATGCTGGCGGCAGGGATCACGGGCATCCGCTGGTATTTTTCGTGTCGGCTGAAAGGAGAGACCGTGCCGCGAGCGACGAGTTTTTATGTGGGGCCGTGGCAGAATCGGAACCTATTCAAGGCCTTATCGCATGCGATACAGGTTCATTTTCGGGAGCGGCGGGCGCCGTATCCGGTGGAACGAACGTTGATGACCACAGGGATTTTGTCGGTGGCGATGGACTCACGATTTTCGGGCGGGACCGCGATCGCGACGCCGCAGCTTGAGTTTGCCTACAAGCCTCGGGACTATCGGGGGATGCGAGAGATGGGGGAGAGTTGGAAGATCATCACGGAGGACCGGCCTGAACCGACGGGGATTAGCTATGGTGGGCAGTAGGCTGGAGGACTCACGGGTTCGATGACCAACGCATATTATAAGCCGGGCCCCGAGCGGGGCTCGAAGGTTAGGGAACTGTTCGACCGGATTGCGCGTCGTTATGATCTGATCAATGATGTGCAGAGCTTGGGATTGCATCGGTTTTGGAAGCGGCGATTGGTGCGACGGATGACGGAGCAGCCGGGTTGGAAAATTTTGGATGTCTGCTGTGGCACGGGAGATTTGACGATTGCGATGCGCCGAGGGGGGGCGAAGGCATTTGGGGTAGATTTTAGTAGTGGGATGCTGGGGCAGGCCGCACGAAGGAGTCGGGTAGAGGGTAAGGCGGGTGGTTCGGATTGTTTGAATGTGGGAGGCGGAGGACTTCCTCTGGTTCAAGGTGACGCCCAGCAACTTCCGTTTGGGTCGGGGACGTTTGACGCGGTGACGATCAGTTATGGGTTGAGAAATCTGGCGGGATTCGAGGCGGGTTTGGACGAGCTGATGCGTGTGCTGAAGCCGGGGGGATTGTTAATGGTATTGGACTTCGGCAAACCCTCGGTCGGTTGGTGGCGGGCGTTGTATTTTGGATATCTCGCGTGCGCGGTGCCGTTGTTTGGCTTGATGTTTGTGGGGGATGCGGGGGCGTATGCTTACATCTTGGAGTCGCTGAAACACTATCCTGCGCAGCGAGGAATTGAGCGTCGATGCCGGGAGCTTGGATGTGTGGACGTGGAGGTGGAGGAGATTTTGGGTGGAGCGATGGCGATCAACCTGGCGAGGAAGGCGGGTTAGAGGGTGGGGGCTTTCTTGATGGAGGGAGCTGGCTTAGGACAATCTCCCCGACCATGTCTTACTGCCCGGACCTCTCTTGGGCGCGGAACCCGGTTGGGGGATAGCTCCACGCTTTAGAGGTGCTTATGAAGAAACTCGAAAGAATATTTTGCATTTGCTGCGATTTTGGGCGCTAGTGTCATACGAATGTATAAAAAGTCATGAGTCCACGAGGCGTTGCGCGGTTGATCGGTGGTTGCATTCTGTTGTTTGTCGGCATTCTCATGGCGGCATCGGGCACATTTGTGGTGCAACCGGGTTATCGGGGTGTGCAGGTCACGATGGGAAAAGTATCGCCGCTGTTTAAGCCTGAGGGCTTCGGCATCAAGCTCCCGGTGGTGACCACGATTGTACCGGTATCCGTGCGTCAGCAAACCGCAGAGGACAAGGCCGAGGCCTATTCGGCCGATTTGCAACAAGTGGTTTTCGATTTGCGCGTGCTCTTTCGGATTCCGGAGAGTTCGGTGGTCGGTTTGTATCAAGGATACTACGGCGAACCCTTTGAGAACCTGGTTGCCCCTCGAATTCAGGAGGCGATTAAAGAGGTTACCGCTCTGCAAAGCGCGGAGCAGGTGGTGAAGAACCGTGAACAGATCAAGACCAGGTCGTTGGAACTTGCGCGCAAGAAAATTGGGCCGATGCTGGTCGTGGAGGACATCGTGATCCAGAACATCACGTTGACCAAGGAACTTGAGCACGCCATCGAAGCTAAGATGGTTCAGGAACAGGAAGCTTCGAAGTCCAAGTATCTCCAGCAACGCGCTCAGATCGAAGCGGACACATCGGTCATCAAGGCCAGAGGAGAGGCGGAATCCATTCGCATCCGGGGTGAGGCGTTGCGGCAGAACCCTGCGTTTATCGACTTGCAGATCGTGGACAAATGGGACGGGATCACTCCGTTGGTGATCGGCGGTAGCGACAATTTGGTCTTCCCGTTGCAAGATTTAGAGCGTCTCAGCCAAACCAAAAGTAATGCCACCCAGATACTCCAACCCGCGCGGCGGACCCCCACTCGCTGAGCTCATTGAAATGAATCCCAACTTCCTACCGCGCATTATCATCGTGGGGGTGCTCGTATTCGTGCTGGTCGTGGTTGCCTCCACCTCGAGCTATGTGGTTGAGCCGGGCACACGAGGCATCAAGGTCACACTCGGAAAGGCCGCTGACCAATTCCTGCCCGAGGGTTTTGGATTCAAGACGCCCTTTATCACGAGCATCGTTGCGGTCAATGTGCGGCAGAAGACACAGAGCGTGCGTGCCGAATGTTTTTCGTCGGACCTCCAGCAGGTGTTACTGGATTTACGGGTTCTCTACCGTGTGCCCGAGTCATCGGTCGTGCAGATTTTCAAAGAGTACTCTGGCGATCCATTTGACAGCCTCATCGCCCCGCGAATCCAGGAAGCACTTAAAGAGGTCACGGCCTTGTTAAGTGCCGAGCAGATCGTTAAGAACCGCGAGGAGGTGAAACAGAAAGCGCTCACGGCCACGCGCCAGAAGATTGGCAGCATGATGAACGTGGAAGACATCGTGATTCGCAGCATTGATCTTTCAGCCGAGCTCGAGCGCGCGATTGAAGCGAAGATGGTGGCTGAGCAACAGGCTGCCCAAGCTCGCTTCACCCAAGTGCAAACGCAGGTGGAAGCGGAAACGGCCGTTATCAATGCCAAGGGTGAGGCTGAGGCCATCAAGGTGCGGGGCGAGGCATTGAAGATGAATTTGGCGTTCCTCCGTTTGAAGATCGTTGAGCGTTGGAACGGCAAGTCGCCACTGGTTGTTCCCGCTGACCCAAACAATACCGGCGCGGGTTTACTTTTACCGTTGGGACCAGAATCTGTTCCTGCTCCATGAGCCCGCGCCTTCGAGCTGCGCTACAGATTATCGTCCTGCTCGCCGTGACGGTGGTGTTGGTGCTGATCTTCCCGGCGACGTTACGATTCGTCGAGATGGCCGCGCTTGAGTTGCGCTACTTTTGGTGGGTTATCCTGCTAGTAGCGCTCGCGGTGTGGCTGATCTGGGGCTTTGGGCGGAAACCGAAGTCTTAGTCGGAACAATTCAGAGGAGTTTTTAACGCAAAGACAGTATTGACTGCCCTCTGCGCAACATGTCCCCAAGGAGCTTGCAAAAGGTGGGCGATGTGGGTATTACCCCGGTATGAATGCAACGAATTGCGACGAACGGCGGCGGGTGACATTTCCTTCCGACCTCGAGCCGCGTTCGGCGGTCGTGATTGACACCGTGATTCCGGGTCGGGAGTGGATTGTCCGCGTGCCGGATGCCCGGCGTGATCTGAGCTATTCGAGGGGAAGCTTGGTGAAGGAAAAAAACGGTTTACTGGTGTGGAAAGGTGGCTTGGGTGAGGAACCCGTTGACGCGCTTATGCGGCATCGTAAGGAGGATGACCGGGCGGTGGAATGAAAACCTACTTTGATTCAAGCGTGCTGGTTTCGTTGCTATGCGCGCATTCGAAATTTAAAGCGGCGGCGGATGCAGCACTGGTGGACGCAGCGGGCGAAGCCTTCACCTCGACGCACGCCCTGGCGGAAACCTATCGCACGCTGACAACCTTGCAGAATCCGATCCCCCCTAACGCCGCCTTCAAAATGGTGGACGGCCTGAAATCGAACCTGCGCCTGGTTGACCTGCCCTTGTCGGTTTATCACTCGGCGCTGGCTGAAGTGTCGCGGCAAGGGTTGGCCGGAGCCATCGTGTATGACGCTGTTCATTGCTTCGCGGCGCGAAGAGGGGGTGCCGTGCGGATTGTTACGCGCAACGCGCCGCACTTCCGGCTTTTCTCCGGCACTCTGGAAGTGGTGGAGTTGGCAGACTAGCTTCCCCCATGCCGGACCTTCCCCTCATCAGCATCATCCTCCTCAATGACAACGGGGAGCACTGGGTGATTCGCTGTCTGGAGTCGATCCCCAACCAAACACGCGAATAAACAGTCCGTCCCCGTGACTTCAGGACAAACGAACCGGAGCGAGCCAGAATTTGACCTCCGCATCGTCTCGTTGGACGTGGGGAGGGGTTTTTCCTGCACGGACCGTTAATCAGGGTGTCGGGGGGACGCTCAGCATGATGTCCTCCATGAGGGCTAGGGCGGTGGCTTCGGAGACATCACGGACGTCGTAGACGGCGGACAACTGGGCGGCATTCCGATCTTTACCGAGGATATCGGCGGAGGTGGCTTGGCCGAGGATTTGGGCGTCGCTGAGGCGGACGGCGGTGGCTTGGATATCGGGGACGGACACGATCCGATCGCTTCCGATACCCGGCATCACGAGGTTCTTGGAGGTGATGAGGATTTCGATCACGACATCGGCGATCTCGCGCGTGGCTTCGCGTTCTTTGCGTGCGGTTTCGGCATCGGAAGCGCCGGCAGCCTTTCTGAGAGCGGCATCGCCGAGGATTTGAGTGGCGACCTTTTGATCAGCGAGCCGAGCGCCGCACATGCGGAGGGGGCGGCCGAACAGACGTTCGATATCGCGGAGCGTTTGTTTATCGGCGAGGGAAGGGGCGGCGGGTTTGGGTTGGTTATGGAATGATTCTTCGCGCGATGTTTTTTCGACCTCCGATTCGGCTCCGCCTTTACCCGGTTGGAGCCGTGAGTCGGCGGCTGTGGAGCGTTTGGAAACACCGCCTTGGGGAAAGGCTTCTTTGGGGGCGGAGGTATCGGCCTTGTAATCACTGCTGGCTTTGGAGCGATTGACCTCGGTTCGTTGAACTCGATTGGAGAGACGCAGGCCAGATTCTTCGTCGATCAGCTCGCGATTGACGTAGATCAGGAGCCGTGGGTTACCCATTTTGGAATAGGCGGTTTTGAAGCGATCAAGAATTCCTTTGGCCACCTCGGGTTTGACCAGGGCTGGAACACTGGCGAGAGGCCGTTGTTCATAGACGTAGGTTTGGGCGGGTGGGGCGGGTTGCGCGGGGACCGCAGCGACGGGCTGCGGGAGGGCTTGAACGACGGTGGGTGGGGGTTGGATGATAACCGCGGGTGGGGCTGGTGGCGCTGCGAAGAGCGGCAAGGAACCCAAGGTGAACCACAGGGACAGGGAATGTTTCATGAGGAACCTCTGGGATAAGCGGATGAACGATCGAGCCCGATCTAGCGCGCTTGACGGACGCGAATGGTGTAGCGGCGTGCTTTGTTATTGATGGAAGTGAAGCGGACGCCTTCCTGTGCGTTTTCGCTGAGGATGAGTGTTTCGAACGAGGTTTCGTCGCCTGTAGGAAAACCTTGATCATCCTTAAAGACGCAATTCACTTGGACCTGGATGCGCCGACCGAGACGGTTGCGGACGTTGGCGACGACTTCGAGTCGACCGTCCTCGAGAGGCCGTTCCTGGATCCCGCTGCACGTGACGGACCGTTCTGTAGCTTTGTCGAGCAGCACAAACTTCTCGGAATTTTCGAAAGCGTATTTATTGGTATTTCGTGGGGTATAAGCGCCACCGGGGTGGCCGGTGACGACGGTGCGAGTGCCGCTTTCGACGGACTCGGAGACGGGGACGCATCCGGTTGAGAGGAGGGTTGCCCCGAGGAGAGATGCGAGGAGGACGGGAGGTTTCATAAAGATCTCGATCATTGGAGTTGGTCACTGACGAAAACGACGATGTCCTTGCGGGGGTCGTTTACGGTGAAAGTGGCTTGGCGGACGGTTCGGGCGATTGGACTGGTTGGGGAGTCAGCGAATTCAATTTGGGCAGTGTATTGGCCTGGGGGCAGCTGAAGTGCAGCGAAGCTCAGGTATTGAGGGAGATTATCCCAGGCGCGCGTATCGGCTTCGGGTGTGGTGGCTGCGGAGACGATCTTGCTAAGCAAGCCGGCTGCTGCGAGGCCGAGACCGACTTCTTGGGTGCTACGGTTTTGAGCGAGGACGAGGCCGCTGATCAGGCCGACATTTCCTGCGACGTCGGTAGTGCTTTTGAACACCGCTTTGTTGGCGAGAATGTGGTCCATGACGCGCCCTCCGCGCGAGGTAGCTTGAAAGGAAAGGTCGTCATAGGCTTCGGCGGTGTAGAGTTGATTGCCGATTCGGATGCGGACCGCTTTAGTTTCGGAGAAGCCGGGTTTAAATCGAAGCTCTTCGGCGTATTCGCCGGTGGCGAACTTGGTGGGGCCATGGCCCATTTCGACGAAGAAAAGGACGTTGGCCTTGGGGTTGTAAGGAGGGGGAACGGAGAGTTTGGCGGAATTGGTTGCGCGTTTGAGGGCATCGGAGCCGTCGCCCGCGAGTTTGGCGGTGGCGAAGCCATCGAGGTAGTCGAGCAGGACGTAGTCGGATGCGTATTCCTTCTTCTCGGAGTCGGCATCTTGAACTTGGGCGTTGCGGAAACAGGCGCGGGCGTTATCGGGTTCGCCGTCCATCCAGTAGATAATTCCGCGGTAGAAGTAGGCCATGACGCGCTCGTAGGGTTCGCCGATGAACCGTTTTTTGGATTCGTCGCCGAAGTAGCTGCGGGACTTGCGCGCGCTGCGGTCGCCTGTGAATCGGCTTTCGATGCTGAGCAGCACATCATCGAGGATTGCTTTGGCTTCGGGGACTTGGCCGCGGCGTATGGCCACGGCGGCGGTGCGGCATTGCCAGAGCACTTTGTCTTTGGGCGGGGCGTTGCTGATGGCGGTGCGACCATCGACGAGAGGATCGCCGGTTCGTGGCCAAGAGGTTTGGCGAGCGGAGGATGAGGAGGCGCATCCGGAGCCGAGCCAGAGCAACAACCCCGTGAGCGCGATGGAAGCGATCGTGGTCCAGGCGGCGCGTGGCTTGTTGGGGTCGGTGGACATTGCGATTTAGGCCGCTCAGAGGGGCATGAGGGGGATGAGACGTGCGCGTTAGCGGTAGGCCGCGTCCTCAAGGCCCTGTTTTTTGATCTCGGCGGAGTCTTCCCAGACGATATCGCTGGTGCGAGGATCGATGAGCTGGAAGGAGTAGAGCACGTAGTCGCTGGTTCCTTTGGAAGTCTTGGTGGTCATCCCTTGGAGCTTGCCGGTGAGGAAGAAGTCGGCCCCTTTGAACTCGACGACATTTGGATCGCTGTTGGAGGTGACTTGGCCGGACTGTTTGAGAGCGCGTTCCTTCTCGAGGGCGGCCATGTTTTCGCGTGCGAGGAAGCGTACCTTGCCGGTGGCCTTGGAATTGAGCTGTGTCCGGATGCGAGTGAGGAATATATCCTTGTTGAAAGCGAAGCGGGTATCGTTGACGACGGGTTCGAGGACGATACGGGGAACGCCCTTGGCGTTGGCGATTTCGGGGACGGATAGGATACTTCGGGCCATTTTATCGGTGACGGCGACGAGGTCTTGGGATTCGACCCCGGTTCCGGCGACGAAGCCGCGTTCATCGGCCTTCATCTCTTGGACGGTGCGACCTTTGGGAGTGGACACGCCACTGGAGGCGCAGCCGGTGATGAGCAGAGGGATGATGAGGGCGCTAGCGGTTTGGGCGAGCTTTTGGGTGAGGAGCGTGGAGTTCATAGAGATACGCGGAGGCGTAAAAGGGTTGTCAATGGGTCAGAGATGGGGGACGGAACGCGGAATTTACCGCCCGAAAAGCCCGTTGGGGACGGATGACGTGCCTGGTGAGGCAACGAGCTGGCTTCCTGGAGTTTGGATGAGGGAGGGGGGGCTCGGGGGGGCGGCTTCGACCTGCTGAGGAGCGGGTTGAGTTTGGACGACCACCTGTTGGGCTGGGGCGGTAACGACTAGCGGTTGCCTGACGACGACGACGGGGGGAGGTGTGTAGAACCGTTCGCGGCGTCGGGCGTCGTATTCGGCTAGGCCACCGAGGAGCAGGCCGGCTCCGGCGCCGATGGCGACGCCTTCGGCGGTATGGCGGCCATTGTTGTGGCCAATGACACCCCCGGCGATGCCGCCGACGACGGCCCCGGTGACTGCGTAATTGGGACGTTCGTAGCCTCTGCTGTAAACCACGGGACCTTCGGAGTATCGGGCGGTGCGTTCTTCGCGCTCGTGGCCGACGAGGGCACCGAGGACGAGGCCGGCACCGGCACCGATGGCGACGCCTTCGGCGGTGTGGCGACCGTTATTGTGGCCGATGACGCCACCGGCGATACCGCCTAA
>Ga0172367_10004539_pt1 | contig 17238 bp, 14 predicted proteins | sample Lak10m_FD_114542 | JGI IMG/M metagenome (GOLD analysis project Ga0172367, IMG submission 114542) | Freshwater microbial communities from Kabuno Bay, South-Kivu, Congo - kab_022012_10m | ecosystem: Environmental > Aquatic > Freshwater > Lake | place: Democratic Republic of the Congo: South-Kivu...
AGCCTTAACTTAACGACATTGAGTTACAAATCCCGTCCGTTAAACAAAACAGGGAAATGGGCGTTAAAAATCCGTGGCAATATTAAAATGCAACCTTGGATCGCCGCCTTTGACCGGGTCTTGCGCACTCAACGGCACCCCGACATCCAGTAAGCCGCTCAAGTGTTTCCACATTTTGAAACGCATGCCGACACCGGCACTGGCCAGAAAATCGCCTTTGGAACTGCCGGGCAAGGCATCTTTGATCCAGCCCTTGGCGGCATCGAAAAAGACCAACATTTTTAGTTGATTGAGGTTGTCCCAGTCGTTCGGCCCCAAATGCGGCGAATGCAATTCCAGCGAGCCGAACAGAGCATCATCAGCCAGCGATTGCGTTTCGAAATAGCCGCGTACACTTTCCGCGCCGCCCATCGAAAACTGTTCGTTACTGATTAGCGGCGAATTAGCAGCTTGGCCGGCAAAACGGCTTACCAGTTCCGTACCCAGCGGCAGGTTGTGCTGATGTTTCAATTCGCCGGTGACAAAGGCGTAATTGCTTTTTGCATTCAGGCGTTTTTGATCGAATTGCGCCGGGTCATTACCCAGGCCGCGAATGGATAAATGCAGGCCGACATCGAAGGTCGTCACGGATTCCTTGCCGTTCATCGAACCGCTGTATTGCGCCAAGAACGGAGAATAGTGGATCGGCGTCTTGATCGAATCGGCGCCGATCAGCTGTAAATCTTCCTTGAAGTCTTTGTAATCCCAACCCAGGGTCATACTGTGAAAATAATCGGCCACCGGTTTGAAAGGCTTGACCAGCCTTAACCCGTAAATGTCACCAATACCAATTACCGCCAGGGCACCGGCATTGGAAATCTGGGCGCTGGATGAAGAACTGACGGTATAAAACGCCAAGCGGGCATCACTGTCGAACAACGGCATGGCATAAGTGCCTGCCCAAACGTCGACTTCCTTGTTGTCTTCCGGCGATACCTGATACATCAGCGAAGCGCTGTGAAATTTTTGCCAGAGGTTGTCGTAACGCAGCGACGACACCAGACGTAACCGGGAAGTTGTAGAAGTATTACGACCGTTCAATTCCACCTTGCCATGCAATGGCAATTCATCCTTGACCTTGAGATCGACCTCCAACGTACCCGGCGTTTCACCGGCGCGCAGGATAGGTGTAATTTGCCGGTCTGGATTTTCCGCACCCAGCTTGGCCAATTGTTCCTGCATCTTGGGGAAATTCGGCACGCTGCCTTCGGCCAGTTCCGGCACAGCAGCCTTGATAGCGCCCTGGGCAAAATAGCGCGAATCCTTGACGCGCAATTTGGAAATACTGCCTTCGGTCACATTGAGGTAAACCACGCCATTTTTGACATCCTGCTCGGGAATATCGACCGCAACGGTCTGATAGCCTTTAGCGTGATAGAGTTCTTCCAGCGCTGTTCGCGCCGCCTCGACGTTATCGATGCTTTTTTTCGGCCCCAAGAAGCGATACACCGTGCGTTCAAGAATTTTCTTGTCCAGCAGCGTGTTGCCTTTAACCCGCAATTCCAGCATATCGAAACTTGCCGGTTGTTGTGTTGCCGCCGTATTTTGCTGGGCCGCCGCGGTAGGGGCAGCAGGGTCGGCATCCTCGGCTTGAGCTGCGGAACAGAACAGCGTGCCAGCCAATAGCCCAGCACTCAGCCAATAAGCGGGAATTTTGAAAAACTGCATGTGTGATTGTCTATGCGTGAAATGCGGCTTTCCCATTGAAAACCACGTAACAGGAGATTTTAGAAACCGCGTGTTAAGGTAGTATGACAATCTTAAGAAGGCGGCCTAGCGCTTTGAAATATTAATCACCTCATTCCTCGTCAACAGGAGCGCAAGCAATGACCACCCCTGAAAATTAATACTTGCCGCTATAAGTACCCGTCTTTAGATCTTCAACGGCCTGCTCCATCATCCCCTGTAGCAAACTATTCTGGAGTTTTTGTTCTTGCTTAATAAAATCGACGCGCGATATTTTTTTATCCAGCAACGCCTGCTCAGACGCCTTTCTGGCCTCCAGCATTTTAATGACCAACGCTGGCAAATAATGGATTGCAATTAACTCGCTATTTTTACTATTCAGGCAGGCCAAATACTCGGCATCTTGCTGTTTCGGGCTGCAAACACTGGCGATGTAATCGCTAATCGGCGCCTGCTTTTCCTGCCAGGTTTTAAATGCCTGACTATATTGCGCATCCAGCAACTTTTCTTGCTCAGTTAATTCCCTGGCCTGCGGCTTAGGGCTATCCGTTACCGGTTGCGCAACCTGCTGAACCAGCGGTTTTTCCGCGCTGCAACCGGCAACAACACAAAATAAAAAAACTAATAGCAAACGCTGTCTACCCATAATCAATGCCTTCTCTCTAGCTTAAACATATTCTGTACAAACACTCACCACTGCATATGGCCCAAACCAACAGATTTTTTCCTAACACTTCTAAACAAAAAAACCAGCCGTCCGAAAACGGCTGGTTACTTATGCTTCGCAATCCCTTGCGACGCGGTCCGTCGCGTCTAACTCTCCATGCGTATCATCAACTTAGTTGATTGGCATTGCACGGTTGCCGTTTGGAATGGTCGGTACGCGGCAGTGGTTCAAAGAAGCACCTGTTCCAGTTGCATGACTGTATGGAGCAACAGGGCGATCAGCATCCCAAGAAGCATTCATTTGTGCACTTACCAGCGTGTTAAAAGTAGGCAGGTTGGCGGCAACCGGGTTGAAAGCAGCGCCCAGGTAACCGGTTTCTTTACCCCAGGTACCGATGACGTCCAGGTTGGCGATTTTGTTTGGATCGGCCATGGTAGCCAGTAGGTTGATAGCCAGAGCATCGGTAGGCGCGTTACCTACGCTAACCAATTCACCCCAGTATTTGTATTTGCCTTCAACCACGTTTTGTGAAGAAGGTGCAATACCGTCAACTTTGATGAAACGGTATTTTTTAGCACCTGTAGCATTACGCTCTGTACCCATGATACCGATCGCCCAACGGAAGCCGGTGATACCTTGAGTTGCCGGGGTGAAAGTCCCTTTAGCCACGTTGTCGTTCAAACCTTCCAGGCAGTTTTCGACGTCGCCGCTACCGGTCATGGCGTGAACCACTTTAACGTGAGAGTTCAATACTTCAGTACCCAAAGTTTGGGTTTTAGGAGTTTGCAGGGCTTCGTCAGCACCGTTGTTGCAAGGCGCATTGTGGAATTTGACGTTGAACAGCGCCCAAGTTCCTGAACCTGCAGTACGTGTACAAACGTGTACACCACGGTTAGATGGTTGATCAGCTGCTGCAACTGCATTCCATAGGTTTTGGGTTGCCGCAGTCGAACCGTTTCTCAGGTTGCGCCAGTCTTGTACATGACCCGTACTAATGACGGAAGCAATCTGCGCTGAAGTCAAGCTAGGCATACATTCTTCGGTTTCGCTGCCGACGGTGCAAGTGGCAGGCAATTCCAGGCCGGCGATTTGCGCGGCTTGCAACGCATCGCGCAGACGGGTATTAACCACCACACCAAACACCTGCGCAGCAACTGGGCTAGCTGCAGGAATGGCACCGGTAAAACCACCGTTCAGTGCTGATTTGAATTGTTGCGGCTCAACGTCAGAAAAGTTCAGTTCAGACGCGGCCACTTTAGTCGTTGCTGTCATACCTGTACAAGTAGAGATTTCGTTGGCACCAGGAACTGTACAAGCAGTGGCACTGGCCAAGGAAGCCCAGTCGACGTAAGTTGGATTGGTTCCAGTAGCAGCGGTAACGCCTTGAATAGAACCGGCCTCACCTTTTTGGAATACCAAATAAGTTTGTGCAATGGCGGGGTTAAAGGTAACCGCGGCATCTTTTTCACACAAATAGACGCTAATAGCGGTGCCGCCAGCAGGAGTCACAGCATATTTGTAGATGGTGCCATTACATGCAGTGCGCAATGATTCTTCAAGAAAAACATCAGCCGCCGTCGAACCGGCACCGAAAGTTTCAGCATAGCTAGTCGCAACGGTTGCGACATCAGGCACGCCGCCCAACAATGGCACAGCCGCTTGTGCTTGGCCGCCGAATGCCGCCGCGGCAACCGCGGCGCTAATCAATAATTTTTTCATCGTTTAATCCAGAAATTTTAATAGTAGAGGAAGGCTGTCCGATTCGGCACACGCCAAACCGGACAACCAAAGCCCGATTTAGGCCGATTTACGACGGTTCAAGCGCAGAATACCCATCAAACCAGCGCCGAACATCCAGACTGCAGCTGGCAGTGGTACAGAAGCTGGAGCTGAGGCCGAAGCGAATTTCAGACTGCTACCAGCCAGAGTAAAGCTACCTAGTTTAGTGACGTCAGCTGCGGTGAACACGTTGGTCGGTACAATGTCGAAGCCATCATCTATCATTTCAACGTGATAACCAGCCAACCAGAAATCAACAGAGGAACCGTAAGCTTGCGAAGGATTGTGAGTCCAACCACCCCAAATTTCGTTAGACTGCAATGCTGGGAGGTCCATCTGACCAATTGCAGGATCTTCTGGCAACTGGTTGATCAAGGAACTATTGGCTGCGCCCATTCCGATGTTGATTTGATTGGCATGTTGATTGATACGATCAGCAGCTGGCCCAATCAGTACAGTTGGATCGGCAGCATTAGCAACAATTGCGTTGATACCTGTCACAGCTATGCTGTTATTAACAGCTGCAGTCAGTGCAGAAGTAGAACCCGCGAATACAGCATATTTAACGGTAGCAGCATTGGTGATGCCACCAACGAAGCTGTTCCAGTTGCTATCAGCGCCCAGATTGAAACCTGCACCACTGAAAGCAGCAAAAGCCGTTGATGGGTTAGCCACGATTTCCGCGAAAGTAACACCCATATCCAGGTTGAAGGTTTTTTGCTGAGTAGCATCGAAAACCGACAGGAAGGCTTCGTTGCCGCCAGTAGTTGAATCAGTTACCAGCGTAGCATTAGCTGCACCCGTTGCAGCCAGCAGCGCAGCTGCCAGCAAAGTTTTGTTGAACATTTTCATTAGTAGTTTCCTTATGTTGAGAAATTGATTATTCAGTCTTAACACTAAGGTGATGGCTCAGCCCTCTTGGCCCGCGATCCCTGTCGGTGCTGCCCAATGGGGCAGCAAGCGATCCGATTCCGCTATCCACCGTCCATTGGCAGATTCGACTTTAATCCAAGAGCTGTAACTTTCCGTCTCCGCCTCGCGGCGGGTTTGGCTTTTACACACATATTTATTTCGCCAGCGCTATCTAACGACAGTGCCGAGTTCCATTAACCCCACCGACTCCTTCGCCTCTTCCCTTGCGTCTCCCTATCCGTTTCATCCCTGATCCCTAGCTATTCCATATCCGGTTCGACGCAAGGCTTCCGGCCATCGTCGCTTCGAAGTGGATTATTCCAAAGCCAATGCTGCTTTTCGGTTACAGCAACGTTAAGGTCTGAAGAAACGTAATACATTTGTATTACACGGCCGACTCATGGACTCGACGCCACCAGCTGCAGGGCTTGTTTTATCTGGCGTTGCCGACGTCTTAGCCAAAAAATCAATCTAACTCCATTAATGTGCTGCCGCACGAGCAGCAGGATTATTTTCTTGAAACTGAGTGAAATTTTGGCTTAGCACTGGCTTTCCGCCGCCGGGCAAATTGCGACAATTTGTTAAAGGTTCGCTGTCAATTTTGACGTTTGAGTCAATGTCCCACTCTTAAGCCAGCAGGTTACGACACGCTAAAACAGCAATACCAGCTTGCCGTCGACCAGCCCCGGTAGCTTGTCATGCGCATTCAGCTCGACCTGCTCTGCCTTGGCGCCGTGCTTATCGGCCAGGGTTGCCAGCCACAGCATCAAGCTGTCGAAATTGGCTTTTTCAACCGTCACTACAAACTGGCGCTCGCTTTCCGCGCGCACTTGCTTGATTGCCTCACTCAATTGCAGTTGGGCACTGCTGTTTTCGATGACACGGGCCGGCGACTGCGCCGCTTCCGGCGCTACCGCAGGCTCGCCGCCCAAGGCAGCCACCTGCGCCGCGACTTGCTGCAAATACTGATGGTTTTCGCGCTTGGCCTGCAGGCTTTGTTGCAATTGGGCATTGCTGTCCAGCAATGGCTGCCATACCAGCAGATAAATGCCGTAGCCAAGCACAAACACCGCCGCGAAAATGGCCATGGCGCGTTCGCGCGGCGACATCGCCGCCAGGCGTTGTTTGATTTCAACGCTGTTTAACATCGATGTGCGCCTCCACGCCGGATGCCGATTTTTCCAAGCTCTGCATATTCACCGCCCAGGCGCTTGGCATGGTCTGGACAAACTGTTGCAATACCGCCTCCTCGGGGGCTTGCAGGCGCAGCTGCAAACGTTTGTCGCTAAAATTCAGCCCGCGCAATTGCAAGCCCGGTTGCTGGCTTAACTGCTCGCCGCAGGCATACAGCAGGCGCAAAAATTCGCTGCCGCCGGCCTGGCGTTGTTGCTGCAGCTCCTGCAGGCGCTGGCCGGCTTGCACCTTGACGTTGACGATGCGTTTGATGTCGGGAAAGGTCTGTTGAAACAGGGCTTGCGTTTGTTGCTCCAACTGTTGCGCCTGCTGTTGCAACTGCCAGTTGAGCTTGAGCTCCCATGCCAATTGCAAGCCCAGGGCCACTGTCAGCAAGCCGGCCGCCGGCAACCAGCGTCTTAACGCTTGGCCGTTGGCCGCCTGCCGCGGCGCATATTCGGCGGTCAACAGATTGAGCCCGGCTATCTCCGGCAACTGTGTGGCCAGCACCGGCAATAAATCGTCCAGTGCAATTTCGCGGTAGAGCCATTGTTGTTGCTGCGCCCACTGCGCTAATTCCGACTTGCCGTAAACCGTCAAAGCCCGGCAATCGGTGGTTTCAGCGTGCAAGTTACTCAACAATAGCGGCAAGGCTTGAGCGTCGATGGCTCCGCCCTGCCAGGGGCCGTAGCGAAACCAGGCCAGGTCGCCGTCGATCAGCAGCGTGCATGCGCCTGCTTGATACGGCAACGCCAGCGCTTCTGGATAGACGGCCATTAAATCGACACCGGCCTGATGCAACGGCGCGAGGCAGTCGGCAAACGCCTGCTTGTCGACCGCCGCCACCGCCAAGCGCTGGTTGGGCTGTCTGCACCAGACCAGATGGTAATTTTCGACCTCGTCGGCCAATTTATCTTCCAAGGCAAACGGCAAGGCCTGCCGCACTTGCGCGGCCGTTTTGACCGGCAATTCGATTTCAACCAACAACACCATCGCCGCCGGCAACAACAGCACCGCTTCCAGGCCGTTTACCGCCTGCGCCAGTTGCTCCAGGCTGCCGCAAGCGGATGCCGGCTCGCCCGCTTTCAGCCACTGGTAAACGCCGGCAGCGCGGCTATCCCAGCGGATCAACACACGCTCAGCCATAGTCCGCCACTCCCAGTCGTTGGCGTCTGTCCACGGCGACTTGGCCTTTATCGCGCCGCAATTGCGAGACAAACTGGAAACGGCCGGCGGCCGCGTCGATAGTGCCGCGCAGTTGGAAATGTTCGCTGACGACGCTCAGGCCGCTCTTGCCGATTTTGAGTTCTGCCACGGCTTCATCCTTCAGAAAGTCTTCGATTTTTTTAAACGGTTTGCCGGACGCGCGAAATATCGATGCCGCCTGATCTTGGCTGATGTCGTCGGCCAGACAGCGCAACACGCCGGCCTCGGCGGTATTGATATTCAGCGGCGCATAGCCGTCGGCGACATAGATAAAGGGGCGCAAGACCTGGTAAATTTCCCGGTCGACACCATCCACCAACAGCAATTCGCTGACATCGGCAAACGGCCGGTTGGCGGCGCGATACGGCGGTTGGCGGCGGGTGTAGGTTTCGTCCTCGGCACCGTGCGGATAGCGAATTTCCATGTCGGCATCGATCCAGTCGATGATGGCGTCGAGCAACTCCGGCTTCAATTGCAGATGGCTCAACAAGCGCCGCATTCGGCTGACGTCGTCGCCACTGAGTTCGCCGTCGCGTATCAGGTTGTTGAGATTGATGCGGCCCTGCAAGTCTTCGATATTCGCCGTCGCCGTCATGCCTGCCGCGCCGCTGTGCAGGCTGGGCTTATTCCAGAGGTCATCGCCGCTGTCGATGGCATTGCTTTTGGCATCTGCGGCTAGCACAGCGCCTGCCTGTTGCTCCAATGCCAACACCAATTCCCAGCGCTGCTCGGCCAGCACTTGATTGCCGGTGCGACGAATGTCGGCCTGGCGCGCCGTCGACATCGACACCACGGCAACACTGGCAATCGCCAGCACCAGCAGTACGGTGATTAGGGCGACGCCGTGTTGGGCGGCGTTGGCAAAATTCAATTCACCCTTCGACGGGCTCAGGGCGAACGGAATTTTGTCGGCGTTACCGCGACGCTTGCGACTGAGCGGGTCTTGATCACAATCCTTCATAATCCGGCGTTTACGGTTATCCGCCATTCGTAGAGACGCAAAATTTTGCGTCTCTACCCGACGGTGATCGTTAATCCGGCACAGTAGAATTCGGCCTGGGTTGTTGACAACACGGCTCTTCCACTCGGTCAGGATTGTTGCGTTCGTCCTGAGCCCGTCGAAGGATGAGCGGAACAATCCTGACGGCCACCGTACCAAGCCGGCCATGCCATGACTGCGTTCTCGACACTGGCGCCGGCTTAAATAACTTTCCCTCATGGCCGCACCGTAAACACCCGGCGAAGGTTGCCAAGCTCGGGCAGTTGCACGCTGGCTTCCACCGCTTTCGGCAAACCGCCACCGCTGGCCGGCCAGACCGTGTCCCATTCGCCCGCGTAAAAACGCAGCGCTATCACCGCCGTCGGCAACACTTTGCGCCGCCGCGGCTGGCTTTGCTGGTTGCGATCCAACACTGGCCAGACCTGGCGGTAAACGCCGTCCGCCTCTAGCCGATATTCCACCCGCTGTAGGCGGCTGCGTTGCGATTGCCCCGACCAATCGGCAACGCCGCGGGTCAGACTCAACAAGTTGTTATCGTTGCCGCCGCTGAAGGCAAGTTGTGTGGAACCCAGTTCATCGCGCACGCCACGCGGCAGCGCCTGCATCAAGTCTTCATTGAGGATGTAGACGAAGCGCTGCCATTGCGCCAGCGTCTCGGCCCTGGCTTCGGTGCTGTTTCTGGTTGCCAGCACGGTGTGCAGACCGGAGTAGGCCATGCCGGCCATGATGGCGAATACGGCCATCGCCACCAGGATTTCCAGCAGGGTGAAACCCGCTTGTGGTGTTTTCTGCTTAAGTCCTTCGACAAGCTCAGGACGAACGGAGAACTGTTGCTTACATTCATGATGAGCTTGTCGAACCATGAATAGAATCATCATGGAGCGGGGCGGGTTATTCAACCCGTCCTTAAGCGTTTGATTGACCTCAATGCCTTGTTGAAACGTTGGGGACGGGGTTACAAACCCCGTCTCGCTCAGTTCCGCTGAGCTTGTGGTACTCATGTTTTTTCCGCCAGATCGACAAGCAAACTGGCGTAAGGCGACGGATCACCCTGCAAGGTCACGTCGATTCGGTAACGTTGTACGCCGTCCATCGGCGGCATGGCCAGCCTATCCGCCTGCCAGTGCCAACGGCGGCCGGCCATGTCTTCCCAACCGTCGGAGCTTTCCTGCTGTTCATCTTGCAGGCGCAGTTCGGCGGCACGGTTGGCGGCGACGGTGGCGGCCAGGGTTTTGTTTTCCAAATACCAGAGATTGCGGGCATTGTCGGCGGATATTTTCAACAAGCTCATCATCAGCACCGCCAATACCGCCAACGCGATCAGCACTTCCAGCAGGGTGAAGCCGGTTTCGGCGCGGGAGCGGGGAGAATTTACACGACCGACAAGGATTTTTAGGATGGTGCGGGATGGGGTTGCAAACCCCGTCCCGCTCATTGAAAACCCTGTCCCACTCAGCAACCAAGTCGCGTGCAGCCCCACGCCCAATTGAGCCAATGACATCACCGACCACCTACTTCATCACTGCTGACGCGAATATCGCCTTCGCCACCGTTATCCAGCCAATAGCGGCTGGTATCGCCGTCGGTGATGGCAATGCGGAAGGCTTCGCCGTCGCCGTCGGGGGTCAGGACGATCTGCGGCTGGGGTTGATATTGCGGCTTGAACGGCAAGGTTTTGACTTCGCCGCTCAGCGTCAACGCCAACTGCAATGGCGCCGACAGCGTCCGCGCTTGAAACAGCTCATCGTTGATCGCCTGCCAACCGTCAGCCTGCTCTAGAAAACGGTAGCCGCCGGCGTAGAGTTCGATGCCGACCACCTCGCCACGTATCGAAGCCTCCTGTTCGGCCAATTCCAGCAACCGGGCCAGCCGCTGCGCTTCCAGTTGTACCCGTCGGCCGGGATCGGCCTGCCCCATCGCCAATACTGCGATACTGCCCATGACGCCGACCAGCACTAGCACGATCAATAATTCGACCAGCGTGAAGCCGCGCGGCACGTTTAGTTCAGCGTCCAGTTGCCGATGTCGGCATTGGCTTCGCTGCCACCTTCGACACCGTCGGCGCCGAACGAATACAGATCATATTCGCCGTGTACGCCGGGGCGCAGATAATAATAAGGCCGACCCCAGGCATCAGCAGGCACTTTGTCGAGATAACCGCCCTGCTTCCAATGCGCGCCTTGCGGCAGATTGCCGGGCTTGGTCACCAGGGCTTCCAGGCCTTGGTCGGTGGTGGGATAGCTGAAGTTGTCCAGCCGGTATAAATCCAGCGCCGCGCCGACGGCACGAATGTCTTGCTGGGTGCGAGTGGCGCGGGCCTCGTCCGGCCGCCCCATGATTTTCGGCACGACGATAGAGGCCAGAATACCGAGTATCACCACCACGATCATCACTTCAATCAGGGTAAAACCGTGTTGCGTTTTTTTGTTCATCAGTTCAGTCAAGGTTGTGTTGCCAATAGCGACTGCGGTGCAGTCCTTGTGACAGAAAGATTAAAAAATCTAGGTGACAGGCGTATGACAGGAGGGGATTCAGGATGATTGGTGTTTTCTGTTGCTCTTCTTTGCAGGCCAGGGTTTGCAAGTCCAGCCTAACCGTTTCAACAGACTCAAAAACCAGCAAACGGTTTAGAGCGGGTTGAATAACCCGCCCGGCAAAGAAACAATTGCAAATAACGCGAAGTGAAAAAATATGCCGAAGGCATGGTTTTTAAGTCCCTTCATACCGCCCCGAGCATCGCAGCTTTTGTCGAGAATTGCCCAAAGGGGCGCGGCAGGGATGCCGCGCGTTTTTCGCAGGGGCTGGGATGCCCCTTCGAAAAACCCTCGACAAAAGCGACAAATTTGCCAGGAGCAAATTTGAACAGCCGACAGGCTGGCCCGCAGGGTGAAAACCATGGATGGTTTTCGTAAAGCGCAGGAAGTTGGCGGTATGCAGGGTGGCCTTTCTTTTGGTGACTTTTCTTTGGCCAAGCAAAGAAAAGTCACTCGGTTGTCGGTCCGAGAACCGACTTTAAAACAGGCTTCGCGAAGCGTTTCCTATTAAAAAATCTCCCCCAACCCCTCTTTGTCAAAGAGGGGAGGAAATCCCTGCCGAAACAGAGCTCAGTATCTAAGGTGCCAACAAAATCCGGTCCCGCAACCCCGGCGCAACCAACGTGTTAACCGCAAAATACGCCGCCAACGCATCCATATCCAGCGCGCCACCCAAGCGGTTGACGCCTTGGGTCAGGACGTACAATTGGTCGCCGCCGTCGGCCATGAAGTTGTTGACGGTGACACGGTAGCTGGCGGTTGGGTCGACGACCACGCCGTTGATGCGTATGCTGGCTGGGTCGACGTTGTCGCAAGGCGTGCCTTTTTCTTTCCATTCATAACTGAAACCTTCCGACACCTGCAGAATTCGGTTGAAAGGTTGGCCGGTAAGCGGCGCATTGGCAGGGTAACCCAGCGTGCAACCGGTAAATTGCTGCTCCAGCAAGGTGTGGATTTGCTCGCCGGTCAGCGTCAGCGTGACCAAGGTATTGCCGAAGGGTTGCACGGTGAAGGCTTCACCGTAGGTAACGTTGCCGTCGCCTTCGCCGGCCACGCTGCTGGCATAGGTCAAATCGGCGCGAATGCCGCCGGGGTTCATGAAGGCGACCACGGCTTCACCGAAACCGGCATTTTTGGTCGCTTGCAGTTGCGCATCGGCAATCACATCGCCCAGTGCGGATTCGCCGGCCGGCGTCAAGCTACGGGTAATGGACGCGCTGATGGCGCCGATCACGCGGTTGGCAACCGGTAGTGCAATCGCTTTGTAGTTATCGACGATGGTTTTGATCGCGGCATCCGGGGTTACCAAAGTATTGCTGCGGTCGACCACGATGTTGTTGGCGGCGACCGTTAACACCTCACCCGATTCCTTATCGATGCTCAGGTCGATGTCGGTCAACACCCGGCCTTGCGAGTTGGCACTGGTGACCGAGATCAGACGGCCAGCCTTATTGGCGATCCGGCAGTTGTAGGCTTGGTGGGTGTGACCGGAAATGACCAGGTCAACCGCATCATCCAGTTGATTAACGATGGCCTTGATCGGCGAACCGTCCAAATTGCCGTCGCACTGATTAATGCTTGCCACACTTTGCGCAACCGGCACCGTGCCGCCTTGGTGAATCATCACCACAATGCTTTTTACGCCGCGCTTGCGCAGTTTGGGGATCAGCGCATTGACGGTAGCCGCTTCGTCGCGAAACTCCAGACCGGCGATACCGGTTGGCGTGACGATGGTCGGCGTTTCTTTCAAGGTCATGCCGATGAACGCGACTTTGACGTCGTCTATTTCTCTGATGGCATAGGCCGGGAAAATGGTTTTGCCTTTGGCGGTATCGACGACATTGGCAGCCAGGAATTTGAATTGCGCGCCTTCGAACGGCACCGGCGTACCGACATCGGCGCCACGGCAGCTATTGGGATCGGTCGGATGGCAACCGCCTTGTTGCATGCGTTTTAGTTCGTCCTTGCCTTCGTCGAATTCATGATTGCCTACGGCATTGAAATCCAGACCGGCGCGATTCAGGGTTTCGATGGTGCCTTCATCGTGAAACAGTGCCGAAATCAGCGGCGTCGCACCGATGACATCGCCCGCCGACACCACGATGGTATTGGGATTTTGACTTTCCAGCTGTTCGATATAACCGGCCATCCAATCGACGCCACCGACTGGGACGCTAGGCGTCGAGGCGCCGGGATTGACGCGCAAGCTGCCGGGGGATTCCAATTGGCCGTGAAAATCGTTGAAGGCGACGATTTTGACCGTCGTGGTTGCGCTATCGCCTTCGACTTCACGACCGGAAGCGTTAACCTGATCCAGCGAAGCCGCCAACAGGCCGGCCCATAAAATGGCTTTCTTGTTCATTCAAAACTCCAAAATACACAAGCTGAGGTAAAAGCGCAGATGCGCAAACTGTTTCGCTTAGGAACTAGCACGAAAAAACGCCCCGGAAAAACAATTTCCCGCCAAACCGTTCGTGCTGAGTTTGTCGAAGCATGGACGGTTTAGCGCGAATCGGGGTCCGATTTTTCCGTGCATCCTTCGACAAGCTCCACCACTAAAGGGTGGTCTAGGGACAGACGAACGGAAAAATCCTGCTCCATCGAGAGGGAAGTGATTTTTCGCCCGTGGCTTTGCAGCTTAAAAGCGTTTTGTGATCGGCTTGTGATCATTCGGTGACGATTCAATGACATGTCCTACATCGGCCGCCCTGTGCAAGTTTCACGCGGCTGTCATGTTGATGGTTTAAAACTGCTGGGCGATGTATCGCGTTTTCCAGCAAGGACGCCGGACTTTCACAAAAGCGGTGGCACGCTTTCGCCGCCGCTTTTGTTTTTTTGCGGCATCGCTTGATCATTTTTGTGGAGACGATCCCATGAGTTCCCTCAAGCTGCAAGGCATGCAGCCGTTGTTTTATTCACCGTTGACCGTATTCGAACTGCAAGACGCCGCAACGCTGAATGCCCAGCTGTTGGCGGAAGCCGGCGCCATCCGCGCCCAATCGCCGGGCGTGGAGCGCAGCAACTGGCATGGTTGGCATTCCAACGACGACTTCTTCGAACGCAGCGAACCAGGCTGCCGGACTTTACGCCAACATATCGTCGAAGCGATACAACTGTGCACCCGCAACGTCTCGCCGGGCTTCGACTTTTCGCTTTACGACATTCAGGCCGAAGGCTGGATCAACATGCTGGGACGCGGCGGTTTGAATACGCCGCACGATCATCCTGCCTGGGTGTGGTCGGGTTGTTACTACGTCAGCTTGCCGGACGGCGACCAAGAGCTCAGCGGCAATATCGAGTTCTTCGACACCCGCACCAACATTCGTACCTTAACGGTGGATGGCGCCGCCTGTTTTGCCAGCAAGTTTAAGATGAAGCCGAAAGCCGGCATGCTGTTGATGTTCCCGTCGTATTTGCGGCACTGGGTTTATCCCAATGAAAGCGACGAAGAACGGGTGACGATTGCGTTTAATGTGCGCTTTGCGCGTAATGGCGGGGCTAAAATTTCTTAGTTGAGTAGGTCGGGCTACGCGCCGGGCGGGTTATTCAACCCGCACGAAACGGTTTACTGGTGTTGAGCCTGTTGAAACGCTCAGGCCAGGGTTGCAAACCCCGACCCGCAAAAGTAACCCGACTCATAACATCAACATGTCGGGTTACGCTACGCTAACCCGACCTACATTTTCCATAAAAAATATTAAACAGCCGCGCAGCGAACAACTGCCGAAGGCACGCTGTTAAATCCCTTACATACCGCCCCAGCATCACAGCTTTTGTCGAGATTTGCCCAAAGGGGCGCGGCAAGGATGCCGCGCGTTTTTCGCAGAGGCTGGGAAGCCCCTTCGGAAAACCCTCGACAAAAGCGAGAAGCGCAGGATCAGCGGGATGCGGGTGTCCTTTCTTTTGGGTACTCTTCTTTGGACAAGCACAAATTCGTCAGGAACGAATTTGAACAGCCGACAGGCTGGCCCAAAGGGTGAAAACCATGGATGGTTTTCATAGCGAAAGTACCTCGGCTGTCGGGCCGAGACCCGACTTCTAAATAAGCTTCGCGTAGCGTTATCTCAGCAAATACAAACATCCCCACTACCACCCCCTCACCGTATCAATTGATTCATCTCAAAAATCGGCAGCAGGATGGCCAGCACGATGGTCAGCACTACCAGACCCATGAACAGGATCAACGCCGGCTCGAACAAGCCCATGGTCAATTCGCTGAGCGCTTGCATGTCGCGCTCCTGATCGTCGGCGGCGCTTTCCAGCATGCGCGGCAGTTGGCCGCTGGCCTCGCCGCTCGCGATCAGATGTATCGTTACCGGCGGAAACAGGCCGCTGTTTTCCAGCGATTTGCTCAGGCTTTGGCCTTCGCGTACCCGAATTGCGCTATCGCTGACCGCCTGTTGCATGGCCTGGTTGGACAGCACCTGGCTGGAAATTTTCAGCGCTTGCAGCAATTCGACGCCGCTGTTGCTCAAAATAGCCAGGGTGCGGGTGAAACGCGCGGTGTTCATGCCTCTGGAAAACTTGGCAACCAGCGGCAACCTTAGCAAGCAGCGGTGATAGTGCATTCTGAAATGTTCTTGCCGCAGCGCCAGCCGGAATGCCGTCACCGCCAACGCGATCAGCAACAGCAGCCCGAGTCCGTTGTGCTGCAGGAATTCGCTGCTGGCAATCAGGGCCTGGGTAATGTCCGGCAGTTTCTGGCCCATTTTGTCGAAGACGCCGGTGATCTCCGGCACCACGAACGCCAACAAACCGATCACCACCAACAGCGACACCCCGGACAGCAGCAGCGGATAAATCATCGCCATCTGCAGCTTACGTTGCAACTGGCCCTTTTCGCCCAGATAGTCGGCCAGTTTTTCCAGCACTTGATCGAGCTTGCCGGACGACTCGCCGGCTTCGATGGTGGCGCGGTACAGCGGCGGGAAACTGCTGGGAAAGCCATTACAAGCCTGAGCCATGCTCTGGCCCTCCAAAATCCGGCTGCGGATGGCCAGCAAAATCCGCCTGGCCTTGGCCGATTCCAGCTGGCGGGCGATGATGAGCAGTGCTTCGTCGATGGCCAAACCTGATTTCAACAACGCCGCCAGCTGTCGGGTAATATGGCCCAACTGGCGCATACCGATGCGCGGCACGAATAGCCGCGACGAGCCGCTATCAGCGCTTTCTTGTTTACGGACTTCTTGTATGCTCAGCAGGATCAATTGCTGATTTTTGAGTTGCTGGCGGGCTGCCTTGACGCTGTCGCTTTCCAGCGAGCTTTTGACCGTGCGGCCATTGCCATCAAGGGCCTGGTATTCGAATACCGCCATTGCCGTTTAGTCCTTCATCGTGACGCGAATCGCTTCATCGAGACTAGTGTCGCCGGCCAACACCCGTGCCAGCGCGCTTTGCTGAATGCTCGGTGACACAAGGCGGGCCTGGCGCTCCAGGTCGATGTCGCCAGCGCCGTCGTGGATCAACTGCTGCATCGCTGCATCGAGCGGGATGATCTCGAAAATGCCAGCCCGGCCTTTGTAACCGTGGTTGAAACACTGTGGACAACCTTGCGGTTTATAAATGCTGATGGCTTGCGCGGGATCGCCGGCGTAACCCAGTTTGAGCAAATCGCGGCCGCTGACGGTTTCGACTTGCTTGCAGTGCGGACACAAGCGGCGCAGCAAGCGCTGGGCAATCACGCCCACCAAACTGGACGCCAGCAGAAACGGCTCGACGCCCATGTCGCGCAAACGTGTGATAGCACCGACGGCGGTGTTGGTGTGCAGCGTCGACAACACCAAGTGGCCGGTCAAACTGGCTTGCACGGCAATTTCGGCGGTCTCGCGGTCGCGGATTTCGCCAACCATCACCACATCCGGGTCTTGCCGCAAGATGGCGCGCAGCCCTCTGGCAAAAGTCATGTCCACCTTGCTGTTAACCTGGGTCTGACCGATACCGTCCAGGTAATATTCGATGGGATCCTCGACGGTGAGGATGTTGCGGCTACGCTCGTTAAGCTGATTGACGATGGCGTACAAGCTGGTGGTCTTGCCGGAACCGGTCGGCCCGGTGACCAGGATGATGCCGTGCGGCCGGGCAATCATTTGCTGAATGGCGGCTAATTCGGCGTCGGCCATGCCGACTTGTTTCAGCGTCAGCTGGTTGGCCTGTTTGTCCAGCAAGCGCAACACCACGCGTTCGCCATGGCCGGACGGCAAGGTCGACACCCGCACGTCGACGGTGCGGCCGCCGATGTTCAG